>Ga0068872_10000478_pt1 | contig 33918 bp, 26 predicted proteins | sample NOAtaG_7_FD_66441 | JGI IMG/M metagenome (GOLD analysis project Ga0068872, IMG submission 66441) | Freshwater lake microbial communities from Lake Erie, under a cyanobacterial bloom - NOAA_Erie_Diel1S_2200h metaG | ecosystem: Environmental > Aquatic > Freshwater > Lake | place: USA: Ohio, Lake...
ACCGTGTTTTTTATTCGGCTAATCCTGCTTCACAAGTCATTAACTTATTGATTGAACGCAGTGAGGATGGATTAGTATTTAATTCTATAGATGCTTTCAATCCGGGATCAGTTCCATCCGTTCAGTTTTATGACGATGAAGGTGCATTTAACGAATCGCGCAGTTATTACTATCGGGTTACAATGAAAGACAATTGCGGAAATGAACAAACATCCAATTATGCCAAAACTATTTTACTGCAGGGCTATGCATTTAGTAACCTTACCAATGAACTCAACTGGGATGATTACATTCATGAAAACGGAACGGTATTGCAATATGAAGTAAAACGGAACTCAGCCACAGGCTGGCAGAATGTGCTAACCTATGCGCCGCCTGAGAATCTCTTTTCGGAGGATGTGAGCGCACTGGTTGGTGATTCCGGCAATATATGTTACGTGGTTGAATCGCTTACTGCAACTGTTCGCCCCGATGGAGCTCCTGACACCGTAATCAGCAGATCGAATGAACTCTGCTTAAGTCAGTTGATAAAAATAGGCATGCCCAATGCTTTTGCTCCGGATGGTAAGAACCGGATATTTAAGCCGGTGATGCGTTTTACCGGAGATAAATCGTATCTGTTTGAAGTATTTGATCGCTGGGGTGCGGTACTCTTCAGTACAACTGATTTTGATCAGGGATGGGATGGCACATATAATGGTAAACCTGCCCAGCAAGGGGCTTATGTGTATTATGTTCGTGTAGTAGATAATCTCGGACAAACCACAGAACGGAAGGGCACTGTAGTGCTGATTCGATAATTATTTAACCGGTGCCGGCGGTTCCATCACGGTGCCGCATTGTTTACAGGTTCGTTTATGGATATCGCCGTAAAAACTTTGCATCAGGGGTGGAAACTGTGTCACAATGTCTGTAAGTTCAAAATAGACTTCGTGGAGTAAATGATCGCATTTTTCACAATACCATTGAAATCCATCTTTCATTCCGTTTTTTCGATGCATCTCCATCACCAGTCCCACGGTATTGGCAGGTCGTTGTGGTGAGTGGGGCACTCGGGCCGGAAGTAAAAATATTTCTCCTTCTTTTATGGGCACGTCAACCTGTTTACCATTTTCGATAATACGAATATTTACTTCACCTTCCAATTGATAAAAGAATTCTTCGCTTTCATTGTAGTGATAATCTTTTCTGGAGTTTGGACCTCCAACTACCATAACAATAAAATCATCATTGCCCTTGTATACGACCTGATTGCCAACAGGTGGCTTTAGAAGGTGTCGGTTATCATCAATCCATTTTTTAAAATCGAAGGGGCGTTGCAACATAGTCTTAAATTATTTCAATTATAAAAATAATATTTATACGGAATCGTGTTTTGTTGCGGCGGAATTATCGTTTTACCATGAAACTAAACGTAATGAGAAACTTATACCAACTCAGCAAGCATACACCGTAAACTGCCACCGCCATATTTTTCAATAGTATCTATCTGCGTGGCCAGAATGGTGCCGTCGTTTTCAAGGACTTTTATCTGTTGCGGGCTGTAGGATTTCATTGCCGTTGTACTCATCAGCCAGTATCCCTGACCATGTTGGTTGGTAACAAACAAGGTGTTGGCGGCAAATTGTCTGATTTGGTCCTCATCAACCTGCACCAGGTGATAATACAGATCGAGGTGTTCCAGCAGATGGATCCGCTCCGATTCATCGGGGATGAGCGTATCACCGATAATACAAACTTCATGACCAATACTCATCATCACATTGGTATGATAGATTTCTTCACCTCTGGGGGTACGGGCATCAAATACCATTTTTTCATAGCCCAACCGGGTACAGAATTCATCAAGCAAGGCCTCGTGACTTCGCTGTGAGCGACACATGTATGCATAACGAAGTGTTCGGTCGAGTATCAGACTTCCGGTACCCTCAAGAAACATGTTTTTATTTTCGTAGGTCGTGAGATCTGTAGTATGCAGATATCCTGTTTGATTGAGGTAGGTAATAATATCCTTTCTACGTTCTGTTCTGCGATTGGGGGCAAGCATAGGATAAAGAATAAGTTGTCCGTTGTAATCGGTACTAAACCAGTTATTCGGAAACACGGCATCGGGCTTTAATGGTTCGTCGGTATCGTCAAATACAATATGTTCTATATCGTGCAGATGCAGAAGTTCAATGAGTGCATCAAACTCGCGCAGTGCCCGCTCCTGAATAGCGGCATCGTCGGCCAATGCCTGCTGAAACACATTACTCCCTGCTGTTTGAGCATTAAATCCAAAATGTTTTGGCCTGATCAGCAACAACATCTTAATAGTTGATGACCTGTTGTTCCATCAGTTCGGGCAGTTCACGAAATCCATATTGCTGATTTCGTAATCTGGGCTCAAAGCCTGCTTCGCGAATAGCTTCCTGAATACCTTTACTGGTAAAGCGATGCGGTGCGCCCGCCACACTCACCACATTTTCTTCGATCATAATGGAACCAAAGTCGTTGGCGCCGGCGTAAAGACAAACCTGCGCAATCTGTTTACCTACGGTGAGCCAGGATGCCTGTATATTTTTGATATTGGGTAGCATCAGTCTGCTCAGGGCCAGCATTCGGATGTATTCCTCACTGCTTACTTGATTACGTATGCCTCGCAGTCGTTTCAGCAGCGTGCCTTCATCCTGAAAGGGCCAGGGTATAAATGCAATAAATCCTTTTGCCTGGTCGGGCTTCTCGCTTTGAACCTGGCGGAGCCAGGCTAAATGTTCAAATCGTTCGTATAGTGTTTCCACGTGACCGAACATCATAGTTGCTGATGTGGTTAGTTGCAATTGGTGGGCGGCGCGCATCACGTCCAGCCATTCTTGTCCACTGCATTTACCTTTACTGATTAAGCGGCGCACCCGGTCGTTCAGAATTTCGGCTCCTGCACCGGGAAGGGAATCGAGCCCGGCATCCATAAGTGTTTTTAGGACTTCGCGGTGGGTACTTTTTTCAAGTTTTGTGATATGGGCTATTTCCGGTGGTCCCAGGGCGTGTAGTTTAATGGCAGGATAGCGTTCCTTGAGTTGTTTAAATAAATTCACATAAAAATCAAGGCCCAGATCGGGATGATGTCCGCCCTGAAGCAACAACTGATCACCACCATAGCGAATGGTTTCTTCAATTTTTTGAGTGTACTGATCTATGGTCGTAATATAGGCATCGGGGTGTCCGGGTTTGCGGAAGAAATTGCAAAATTTACAATTGGCAATACATACATTGGTTGTATTAACATTGCGATCAATGATCCAGGTTACATCATTACCCGGCACAGCTTGTTTGCGCATTGTATGTGCGGCTTGCATCAGATCGCCCAGGGGGGCGTATTCGAATAAATAGATACCCTCTTCGGGGCTTAACCATTCCGAACGAAGCGCTTTATCTAATAGGTTGTTAGTATCCATTTCACTCTGTGCAACAAAGATATTAGGTATTGGTTGAATGATTGAGCGAAGTAAGCGGAAACCGGATTCAATTTTGTTGGTATCGCTCAGACTGAATCGCCGGGCTGTGATATAATTTATAATGTATCGTACGTTTTTTGCTTGTAGCTATTACCGTTATTTCGTAAGGTTCATTTAAGAGGAGCCTGAGTTTAGACGAAAATGTAGTAATTGATTGATTTGTAAACTCGGAATAAATTCCTATTTACCTTTGTGCCTATTAAACACTTAAAATATGCTTATAGAAACTAAAAATCTAAAAAAAATCACAGACATAATTAATTCCGAAGGTTGTATACTCGGCCTTTATAAAAACGGCGAGGTGTTGATATTATCGAGCCACCTGATGGATATAGGCGGGGATGTGTTTTATACTACTACCGGCGAACTCTTAAGGCACTATCTTAATGGCGACATTACACTGAATCAGTTATTTATGTTGAGTGAGGATATTCTGGTAACCCGTAAACTTGCCAGCGAAAAAACAACACACGTAAAAGCTGACCTTGTTTCGCGGATTACATTTGGGGAAGAGTATTACACCAATATCAGTTATGGCATGAAGAATAAAAATATTCTCAGCTATCTGTAAGGATTTATCTAAAGTTATCCATATACCAATATGCAAATGAGTAAATTGATTTGGATCGTAGGATTTGTGTTTGCAGGTCCATTATTCCTTACTGCACAAATCAGCGGTAAGGTCACCGATGTTTACGATGGCGATTCCTTTACATTACTGGCCCCGGGTAATGTGGAGATGAAGATCAGACTGCATGGCGTGTATTGTCCCGAACTCAGCAGGATTATGGTCAGCGAGCCAAGCAGTTTACCTCATCCCAGATTTTTGGCAAAACAGTAACAGTTAAATCAAGTAAAAAAGACCGCTATGGTCGCACGATCGGCACGGTTTACCTTGCTAATGGTCAAATTTTGAATGAGCTCTTACTCCAGAATGGCTTAGCCTGGCATTCTAAGAAATACGACAGCAATACCTATTGGGCTCAATTGGAAACTAATGCACGAAATGCCAAAAGGGGGTTATGGGCTATTTCGAACCCTATACCGCCCTGGACATACCGAAGCAGTAAATAACCTGTTTGTTTTGTTGACCTTTTTTCGACTCTTGTTACTTGCACTGATCATGATACCTGCCGGTGCATTGCGTGCACAAAAAAATATCATCAGGCAACATCTTATCTGGGAGGGGGTATTCATCAAATTAGAAGTCAATGATAAATGGTACTGGCAAAATGAAATTCAGGAGCGTCATTTTGTGAGTCCAATGGCCCATCATCAATTTCTGTTCAGAAGTCATTTACATCGTTACATTGCAAATACCGGTTGGGATGCTTCAGTTGGTATGAGTTTATTTTTACAAAACCCTAACGACCCGGAAGCACCGGTGAAATTAACTGTTCCGGAACTCCGACCTCATATCGAAGTAGCCTACAGTCAAAAACTAACTAAACTTACATTTGATCATCGCTTCAGAACCGAGGCGCGATTTTTTCATAATACTAACCATACCAGAACTGAACTCGAGGATGGTTTCGGGTTCGGAAATTTCAGATTCAGATATAGACTTCAGGCTACAATACCCTTATGGCGGGTGTTTACAGATCACGATCTCCGGCTAAAGCTGAGTGATGAATTGCATGTGAATATGGGTAAAAAAATACTAACGAACATCTTCGATCAGAATCGAATTTATGTAGCCCTTAATTATGAATTAACACCTAATGTGAATGTTGAAGCCGGATATTTAAACTGGTTTCAGCAAACACCGGACGGGCAGTTTTATAATAGGGACATCCTAAATCTAACCTGTCAATTTCGAATAAGAGTCGGCGAAACCAAATAGAAAAGACATTGAAAAAATATATTCCAAGCGACGATTATTGAGGCACATCGTCGGTGTGTGATTATAATCGTTCCCAGACGCCGGCAATTCCCTGCCCTCCGCCAACGCAGGCAGTAACCATTCCATATTTTTTGTTCAGTCGTTTCAGGTCACTTAATAATTGAATGGACAGTTTAGCGCCGCTGCAGCCTAACGGATGCCCCAGTGCAATAGCGCCACCATTAATATTTACTTTGTCAGCATCGAGTTGGAGTGTTTTGATTACAGCTAAACTCTGTGAGGCAAAAGCCTCATTCAGTTCAATCAAATCCATGTCGGTCTGTTTGAGTTTTGCCTGCCTGAGTGCCAGTGGAACAGCCTCAATAGGCCCTATGCCCATAGTGCGGGGATGAACACCAACGCTGGCGCAACTAATCAGCCGACCTACCGGCTCAAGGTTTAGCTCACGCATCATGCGTTCACTCATTACAATAACAAATGCGGCGCCATCACTTGTCTGTGATGAATTACCTGCTGTTACCGTGCCTTGTTGTGCAAATACCGGTTTAAGTGCAGACAGGGCATCCATGGAAGTATCTGCTCTTGGTCCCTCATCGGTATCAACCATCCAGGAACGTGTTGCCCGCTTGCCTTTTTCATTTACATACACTTCTTCTACACGAACCGGCGCAATCTGCTCTTTGAAATAGCCTTGTTCAATAGCGTAAATAGCACGCTGATGGGATTGATAGGCAAATGCATCCTGATCCGCCCTTGAAATCTTATAATCCTGAGCAACGGCCTCTGCGGTTAAGCCCATACTCAGATAATAATCAGGATTAGTTTTAGCTACCTCATAATTGGGAACCGTTTTCCACCCAACGGTTGGCACAAGCGACATCGACTCGGTGCCACCTGCAATAATACATTCGGCCATACCACTTCTGATTTTTGCTGTGGCTATGGCAATGGATTCAAGACCTGAGGCGCAGTAACGGTTCACCGTCATGCCGGGTACGCGCATTGGCAGTGCCCGAACGGAGATCATGCGCCCGATCTGCAAGCCCTGCTCTGCTTCAGGAACAGCATTGCCCACAATCAGGTCATCAATTCTTGAGGGGTCTAATGATGGCACCTTAGCGATTAGCTGACCGATAAGATCAACAGCCAAATCATCGGGCCGTGTAAATCGAAAGCCGCCTTTTTTTGCTTTAGTTACGGCACTGCGCAATCCTGCTATGATATATGCTTCCTGCATTATGTTGATGTTTAAATTTTAGTGAGGTGTTGATTTAGATTGTATGTCCACGTTATCGAATTCATGACGGCAGAGGATTTTATGATTATTTTTTTTGATGATGATCAATGACTTCGCCTTCCCATTTACTAACCACACAAGTTGCTACCGCATTGCCAATCACATTGGTGCAGGCTCTGCCCATATCCAAAAGCCAGTCTATGGCAAGCAATAGTGTAAGGCCTTCAGCCGGTATAGCAAACATCGTAAGCATGCCGGCTATAACCACCAGGCTGGCCCGAGGTACACCGGCCACGCCTTTACTGGTTATCATCAGTACAAGCATCATGATGATCTGCTGTTCGAATGAAATATTCATGCCGTATGCCTGAGCAATACTGATTGTAGCGAAAATCATATACATAATACTGCCATCCAGATTAAATGAGTACCCTAAGGGTAAAACAAAACTCACTATACGGTTGCTAACGCCGAAACGCTCGAGTCCCAATATTACTTTAGGCATTGCGGCCTCACTGCTGGCAGTGGTAAATGCCAAAAGCATCGGTTCTCTTACGTGAGCCAATAAGCGAAAAAAAGGAATCCTGGCGATGAGGCAGATACCATAAAGTATGACAAAAATAAAAATCAACAAGCCCAGAAAAAAGGATAGGATAATCTCGGCATAAGCTCCCAGAATACTTAATCCCTGTTCTGTGATCACGGCGGTTGTTGCCCCAAATACACCAATGGGTGCGAGCTTCATTACATACGACGTAACCTTTAGCATTACGTGACCAACAGCATCGAAGAAGTCAAGAATCATTTTTCCGCGCTCCTGAATTGCGGCTGTAGCCACAGCAAAAAACAATACAAAAATGATAATCGGAAGGATTTCATTTTGAGCCATGGCTTTCACGATACTTTCAGGGAAAATATGTGATACAAAATCACGCAGATTAAACCGATGCACCTGATTGGTATTGGATTGAGTGACCGCCTGCAGATTAAGTGCACTGCCTGGTTTAAACAGATTGACCATCACAAGCCCTGTAATCAGAGCCAAGAGCGTGGCTCCAAGAAAATAGGATAATGTTTTTAATCCAATGCGCCCCACGGTTTTAAAATCGCCGGCTTTTGCAATACCGGTTAGCAATAAACTAAATACCAGAGGTGCAATAATCATCTTAACCAGACGAAGAAATATATCGGACAATACCTGAATGTTAGATGCGAAGTTTTTCTGCAGTGCAGCATCGGGATATATGGTGCGGTATACCTGTCCCAGTATGATGCCTGATATCATTGCGATAATAATCTGTACGGTAAGGTTGATTTTTTTCAAAGCAATAGACGGATTGGTGTTGTATCGGTTAAAGACAAGTTAAAAATTAGTTGCGAAGTGGTTTTCCGGTAGTCAGAATACTTTGAATGCGCTCCATACTTTTCTTAGTGGTTACCAAGGAAAGGAAGGCCTCGCGTTCAAGATCGAGAAGATATTGCTCACTTACCCGGGTGTCGGTACTGAGGTCGCCCCCACACATGACGTAAGCCAGTTTTTCGGATATCAGTCGATCGTGTTCACTGATATAGCGGCCCTGAAGCATACCGTTCATTCCGGAAAGAAAGGCTCCCAGTGCACTGCGACCTAAAACCCGAATGTCGTGTCGCGGAGCCGGTTGTGTATATCCGGAGTGGCTGAGTTCGATAACGGAACGTTTAGCTTCGGCAATAACGCGCGATGGATTCATCACCACCTCATCACGACCTGCTTTAAGAATACCCAGTTCAAAGGCTTCGTGCGCAGAGGTAGCGACTTTGGCCATGGCAATGGTTAAAAGACGTTTTTGCAATTCAAAAAATTCGATGGCACCATCCTGATAAGCATCTGATGCGCGCAGGGTCATTTCTTTGGTGCCACCACCGGCCGGAATAATACCAACGCCGAATTCAACCAGGCCAATGTATGTTTCAGCAGAAGCCAGAACCTTATCGGCATGTAACGTAAATTCACAACTGCCGCCGAGGGTTAGTCCGTGAGGAGCTACCACCACGGGTACTGAGGAGTAGCGGATTCGCATCGAAGTATTCTGAAACATACGGGCCGCCATATCCAGCTCATCATATTCCTGTTCTATAGCCAGCATCAGCATCATAGCCAGATTGGCACCGGCAGAGAAATTAGCGGCATCATTTCCAATAACCAATCCGCAAAAATCCTTTTCTGCAATGGCTATCGATTTTTGTACGCCCTCGAGTACTTCGCCACCTATACTGTTCATCTTAGTTTTAAATTCAAGATTCAGTACGCCGTCTCCGATGTCGAGCAGTTGAGTGCCACTGTTTTTCCATACAACTTGGGATGCATAGTTTTCCAGAATGATAAAGGTATCGGAACCCGGTATGGTTTCATAGGTTTTAGACGCAGGGTTATAACACTTCTTACGACCCATTTCGGTGTGGTAAAAAGAGCTCTTACCAGATTTGATAAATTCAAGAATCCAAGGTGCGGGTTCAAGACCCATAGCGATCATGGCATCGGTTGTTTCCTTAACTCCCATGGCGTCCCACGTAGCAAAAGGTCCCAGTTCCCAACCAAATCCGGCAACGAGTGCATCATCGATACGGTAAAGTTCATCGGCTATTTCCGGCACACGTTTACTGATATACTGAAATAGCCCGAAGAATAATTTTCGATAAAACAATGCGCCTTTATCATTACCCTTAACAGCGAGGCTCATTTTAGTTCGCAGGTCGTCACTTTGTTTAAGGGATTCCAGTATAGGGAACTTTGGTTTAGGGTTAAGCACATATTCACTTGTTTTTGGATCAATAGCCCAAAACTCTTTTTTACCTTCTGCATTTTTTACAACTTTAAAGAAGCCTTGTTTTGTTTTATCACCGATCCAATTGTGATCAACCAGTTTTTGTACAAATGGAGGAATCTTAAATAATTCGCGGGCTTCATCATTCGGGCAGGCGCCGTAAACGAAATGGGCAACCTTAACCAGCGTGTCGATGCCCACAACATCTGCGGTGCGGAATGTGGCGCTCTTGGGGCGTCCGATCGCAGGTCCGGTAAGTTTATCAACTTCATCAACCGTTAATTCCAGCTCCTGCATCAGGTGAAAGATGCGCATAATGGCATACACGCCGATACGGTTGGCAATGAAAGCCGGAGTGTCTTTACATAACACCGTAGTCTTGCCAAGATACAGATCGCCATAGTGCATCAGAAAATCGATTACTTCTTGGTCTGTTTCGGGTGTGGGTATAATTTCCAGCAGACGCAGGTATCTGGGTGGGTTAAAGAAATGAGTGCCACAAAAGTGTTTTCGAAAATCATCGCTTCGCCCCTCGCTCATCAGATGAATGGGGATGGAAGATGTATTGGATGTAATCAGTGTGCCCGGTTTGCGCAGAGAATCTACTTTTTCGAGCAACTGTTTTTTTATTTCGAGTTGTTCAACCACCACTTCAATAATCCAGTCGCAGTCTTTTATTTTATCCAGATCATCGGTGAAGTTCCCGGTGGTGATGAGTTTGATCGCATCTTTATGATATAGTGCCGCAGGCTTTGATTGGATTGTATTTTGTAAAGAAGTATTTACAATACGGTTTTTAACCGCCTTATGGTCTGTTGTTAAGTTTTTCTTTTTCTCGTCTTCAGTCAACTCTTTTGGAGTTATGTCGAGTAATAATACACTAACGCCGATATTGGCGAAATGACAGGCAATACGGCTACCCATAACACCACTGCCAAGAATGGCTACATTTTTAATTTTTCTATTCATGCGGTTGAGATGTCGATCGTAATGGTAAATAATCTATTTAGCCCTAAATATCGTAACAAAATAAATGATTGTGTTTGTTAAATCATGTAAACAAAAAAGCCGCCTGACAGCGGCGGCTTTATATATAAATAGTAACACTAGTTTGAATGAATATGTCTGCTGCGTTTTCTTATCGCTTTTATTCATAACAAAATCGCACTCATTAACATAAGTGCTCATTAAACGATAGCGATAAACAGTACCGGTTTTTTATCTGATGATCTGTATTGTTTTTTGATTAACGGTTTTATTATCTGCATTTACTATAATGGCACGGTAGGTACCGGGTGTTAACTCACCTATATCCATGGTATGTAATAATGATGTTAACTGAATTTCTTTAACTAGTTGTCCGGCCATCGTATAGATAAGCATATGTTGATGGGGCACAACCTCATTAGTTTGTACGAACAGGGATTGGCTGGCCGGATTGGGGAATATCGCAAGGGTATTGGCATTCACTTGCTTTAACCCGGTGCACAAATCAACCTGTACATCGAATGAACTGCTGGCTGATAAGCCTGAGGCATCCTGAACATTAATGGTGATGGTTGTTTGTCCCGGCGTGGATCCGCTTAGTGTGATTGTTAACAAGCCCGATGCACCAAAGCCGGTAATGGATAGTGCACTGTTAGGCAATACGGATGGGTTAGATGAAACAGCCGTGATGCTAAGCTGAGGTAAATTCTCATCGCCTACCGTAAAGGAAATTTGTAAAGGCCCATCGGTGGTGCAGGCCAAAGTATCTTGCACCGAAGTTATTGTAGGTGGAAGGTTTTGAACACTACCTGTATTTATCAGATACTTGCCGATGAAGTAGTTTTCATGAAATGAAAAGTGATTGACATTTTCGCTGTAAAAACCACACACGTATAAGGCATTGTTCTGAACTTCAATATCTCTGAGTATATAGGATTCCGTATTTGATGTAGTATAGGTGAATAAGGTAGTTCCTGTGGTATCTAATACAAAGATTTTATTCTGCGATATCGACCCCGTATTATTCTGTATGCAGGCAACGACGTAGAGCGAATCATTGAGTTGTTTAATCTGTATGTTGTTTAGGTTATTCAGATTGTCAATTAATTTTTTTGACCAAATCAGCGAGCCATTTTTACTGTACTTCAATAGCCCGATGCTGTCTGCGGTCATGGTGCTCAAGGTAACCAGAACATCCTGATTACGATCTTGCATAAACTGATTGCCAATACCGTTCAGCGTGTACACATTGTCCCATATCTCGGTTAAGGTACTATCGTATTTAATCACGGCAGATTTTAGTCCGGCATTATTGACATTTCCATTCAGATAGATGCGCTCGAGGCTATCTATGGCTATACCTTTTAGCCGGTCATTACTGTTCGTGCTGGTACCGCTGTAGCTGATCCAGTGCAGATAGGAGCCATTATCAGCCCGAAGCTTAAATACACCTATATCACTCGGATTCGTAGTACTTCCATAATATTCGCATCCAACATAGAGCATCTGTTGTGAGGGACTGAGGATTAACTGTTGTGCGCCGGTTGTATTGGAGTAATCCCAGTTTTCCCATACTTCAGTTCCGTTGGGATCATATTTATATACCTGATGCACATAGAAGTTATTGGTGCCTCCAAAATTGCGGACTGATAATCCTGCGGCGTAGATATTTGATGAGGCGTCGGTAATTACGCTGCTGAACTGATCGTTATTGTTACCGGTTCCGTCAAACACTTTTTGCCACAGCACAGTGCCTGCAGGATTGAACTTCATCAGCAGAAAATCCCGGTTAGTGTTTGTTGAATAACCGGCGAGAATAAGATTATCCTGTGCATCGCAGACTATGCTTAGTGGTGCATCATCTTTACTACTTCCGGCACTGATATCTAATTTTTGTAACCAAAGCAGATTGCCGGTATTGCTGTACTTGGCTATGCCTAATGCTGTATTGTTATAGGCGGCGCTGAACGTACCTGCCGTATAGATATTACCCTGACTGTCTTTGGTGAGAAGGGTGGTGCGGTCTTCACTAAATGTTGTTCCATCGTACTGGTAGGTCCAGTTTAACGAACCTGTTGTTGTATTCAGGTCAAATACAAAGGCATCGAGGTAATCGTTATACGGTACATTATTACTGTGCTCATAGGGGGCAGTGAGGCGCACCGAATTACTCGAGCTGATCGAAATAAAATTACCTGCAGCCAGATAGGTACTGCTATCTTTTTCTACACTCCATAGCAGATCACCATTGTCGTTAAATTTATGAATGGTATTTTTAATATTAGAAGATAGTCCGTGCTCACAGAACAGGAATATGTTACTGTTTTGATGGGTTAATAACTGATAACAAAATCCGCCGGAGGGAACACTCTGACTCCACGCCTCCGCAAACAGTGCGTTAAATCTTTTCAGTTTGAGGCTATTGGAGCCAAAAATCTGTGCATCGCCGGATACAACTACGAGGTCATTGCCTGTAGCGGCCAAGCGATAATAAGCAGTCGAAACCTGTGGATCAATAGAAACGGTACCCTGAACACCGGAATTATTTAGCTTGGTGATATAGCCTCTGTAATCAGTAGATGCACTGTAGAAATAACCACAAACAAAAATTTCATCATTTACAACCACATGATCTTTAAGTTCTATCTGTGTGATGTTTGTGCTCTGAATCGCGGTGTTCCATAACTGCGTACCGTTGGCATCGTACTTAAAAACGATAGCGGCATTCGAAGTATTGATGTCGCCACGGTTACCACTGAGTATAATTTGATTATTATTTTCCAGCGACATGGAAACCAAAAGATCTTCAGCAGACAAACCGCCTTCAATGCTCAGATTGTATTGTAAGACACCATCTTGATTGTATTTGATTAATACAAAATCTCCGTTTGACCCACCGATATAGATGTTGTTGTTATTATCTGTTAAGACTTTTGCCACACGGTATAAGGAACCCGGATTTAGGGTATCTGACCACAAAATGGTTCCTGATGGAGACACTTTCGACACAAACAACCCATTATAGTATTGGTCGGGGGCGGCAATGATGATATTTTGCTGATTGTCGATGGCAATTCTGGAGTAAGAATTACTATTAAAACTTTGCGCTACATCGAATGCTTTTTCCCAGTCGAGCTGACCACTAGACGAAATTTTCTTTAGAAACAAATATTGGCCGGCATTCCCTTCATTATAGGTAGACCAACCGCTGATATACGTGTTTCCGGCATTGTCGCTCGCAGAGGAGGTAGGGAAGTCTATGGCGTCGTTTGCAGTTGTGCCGTTGGTTAGTGCCCAGTCTTGAGTTATTTGCGCCTGCGTATAAAAGACTGTGCCAATGAAAAGAAAGGTTAGTTGGAGTATTCTCATAGGTGAATTTTTGTACAAAAAAAATAGTTGTATGCAGTAAAGTCAATCCCTAATTATAGGGATATCAGCTTAAGCATGTTAGCATAATGCAGGTGCCATTACCCGGTGCACTTTCAATAGATAAATTACCTGAAATGGCTTCTGCACGTGATTTCATATTGGATAAACCGTTGCCGGATGGTTGTGTGGTTGTGTCAAATCCTATACCGTTGTCAATAATAGCCAGGATCAGTTTATTTTCTGATCGGTTTAATTCAATGTTAACGATGCTTGCTTTACTGTATTTTGCCACATTATTGATGGCTTCCTTAAATAGAAGAAAAAGATTCTTACGCAATACAATGCCCACATCGATATCTCGTAGCTGATCATTATACTTAAAATGAATTTCGATATCCTGATACTGCAACATTTCAAAGGCATGATTTTTCATGCGTTCAATCAGATTATCAAAAGAATCGTTTTTACTGTAAACAGCCCAAACAAGGTCGCTGAGGGTTTCGGATAATTGCTTGGCGTTGCGGCTGATTTTCTGCGCCAGCATATTTTCACGCGAATCCTGATTGAGTTTATTCTCCAGTAGTCCGCTCATGATATGAATACTGCTCGAAAGACTACCCAGGTCATCGTGCAATTCTTTCGCTATACGATCCCGTTCCTCAAGGATCACATCGCTTTTTAGCTTTTGTTGTTCTAGTTCTTTTTGAAGGGTTAACCGGTCTAGTTCTGCATGGTGTTCTGCTTTTTGCATGTTACTTCGCTGTCGGAACAGGTAATAAATAGAAATAGAGAGTAGCAGACAAAAGATGACCAAGGCGATCAGGAAGTAGGTGATCAGATTTTTTCGTTGCAGTTCGTTTTCTTTAAGTTCGCCGTCTAAATTGGCAAGGGCCAGAAGCTTACTCTTTTCATAATAGCGCTCTAATATTTTATTTCGTCGTTCAATTTCCTTCTTCTCGTTTTGCTGTTTAATCTCGTTAAATCGGTTTTGAAGTTCAAAGGCCGATTGATAATTTTTATTTTTTTGTTGAATAGCTATTGCCTGTTTGTAGAAATATATCCTGGAATATGCCGTAACCGCTTTGTTGGTATCGGTTTGCAGTGCCAGATTCAGGTAGTTCATAGCCATACGCTGATTGCCGTTTGCATGATAACAGGTCATCAGCGCAGTATAGAGCGTTTGCAATACATCAATCTGATGATCGAGCTCAATTAATTGAATAGCTTCTTCATATTTTTTTATTGCTACATTAGTTGCTCCCTTCAAAAAGTAGGCATCACCGATATTGAGTTGATTCAATGCCATTCCACGTTTTCTGTTTATAGCCGAGGCTTCGATCTGAGATAGATTGGAATAATATATCGCGGAATCGGGTTGATTGTTTTTTAAAAAGCACTCTGCAAGATTTGCGTAAGCCTGATACTGCAGGGCAATGCTATAATTATGATGATAGGCAGGTAAAAAGTATACCGCTTTGCGGAGGTAACCGATGGCATCCTGAGTATTGGACTCATTCATAGCAAACAGTCCGAGGAAATTATAACAATTACCAATTAGCGTATCGTTATTTAATGACTCGGCAATTCTCAAGGCATCGAGCGTTGATTCTGTTCCAATACCAAAAAGCGCATTGTAGTACATCACCTCTGCTTCGAAACAAAGCAGGTAATACTCTTCCAGCGGAGTCATTTGCTTTTTGGATTTATATACCTCGCTGATAATCCGCTCGGCCTCATCATACTGATAGGTGTCCAGATAATGGTAAACTACATTGAGCAATGAGTCATTAAAAAAGGTGTGTGCATGAGCCGACCTTTGGTTTATTGTTACTAGACTAAATGTTAATACTATTAGGCAGGCAATTCGTCTCATCGGAAAAGACGAATATACTTATCGTATTATTTTTTGCTGAAGGGCCTTGCTCACAGCCTCACTGACCGAGTTTACCTGCAGTTTGTCATAAATCTTTTTTACATGCGAGTTAACGGTATGGTAACTGATATTGAGATCGGATGAAATCATCTTATAGCTTTTGCCATCCACCAGATGCTGTAATATGTCCATTTCCCGGGTTGTTAAACCAAAGTTTTGTGTATCAACAGCGCCCTTATCTCTGAAAAATTTTAATACGCGGGTAGCAATACTTGGAGTCATCGGTGAGCCGCCATTTATCACCTCGCGAATGGCTTCTATAATTTTGCTTGGATCTGTTTTTTTAAGGATATATCCTGATGCACCAAATCGCAGGGCATCAAATATTTTTTCATCATCTTCAAAAACCGTTTGCATAATCACCTTTACATTAGGAAATAATCGGTTTATTATTTTCACGCCGCTGATGCCATCCACATTCGGCATTTCGATATCCATTAGCACAATGTCCGGCTGTAGGCTGTTAATTTCCTGCTCTACATTACTGCAATCATTGAATGCGCCCTGAACGATAAAATCATTGTACGATTGAAGTAACAGATCCAGGCTTTCTCTGCGACTGGCATTGTCATCATATATCACTATCTTAATCACTAGTGCAAAATAGCCTCATATCTTTTGAAACAGAAATCCCTAATTATAGGGATATATGCGTTTAGAGCAATTTGTTTTTGGTTGATGCAGTATTTGATCATGATTTTTTTGGGAACTAAATGCCACAAATTATTTTCTTCCAAAGTCTGCAGGATTTTCTCCCCATTTTTCAGTTTCCCATTTCAATACTTTATTCGGGTAGTTATTCTCGTTCAGCCATTTTTCTGCTCTCCGTAATAGCTCCAGTAATTTTTTATTATGGGCCGTAGCCTGAACTTTAGTATTGGCTTTTTTCTTTTTTACCCAGCTGATTGCCGTTTTAGAATCGGAGTAAACCGGCAGGTCGGATTGATGTTGTTTGAGCAAGGCTAGCGCGTGTACGATGGCCAGAAATTCGCCGATATTATTAGTGCCGTCACGGTATGGTCCCATAAGAAAAAGCTCCTTGCCATCCCATAATTGAATACCCCGGTATTCCATGTCCCAGGTGGATGAACTGCATGCGGCATCAACAACTATCGAGTTTCTGTTGATCGCTTGTTTAGTCGGGTGTTCCGGGGCGATAACCGTCTTTTTCTGTGTAGACTTTACATAGCCGTTGCTTAGGGCATGTTCGGCCTCGGTTAACGTGGCAAACGATTTATAACGGGCATCCTGATAGCCCTTAATTTGCATTTCACACTCTTTCCAGGTTTTATAAATACCCGGTTTCACTCCTTTCCAAACTACATAATACTTCTGCTTGGCCACTATTTTTTCTTTATTGTAATGGTCTGCTTATAATGAATATTTCGTTCGGAGAGATAATCCAAAATGAAGCGGTATGCCTTTTCTTTTTTTCCAAGATATTCAGGCACGATGATTCCTTTTTGTGTGAATTTATTTTGTAAAATCAATTCAGCGGCGGCGCAACAGGTAAATCCTGTTGTGCGGGCCATAGATGAAGTCTGCTTAGCTTTGTCATATTCATCATACAAATTGTAGGTATAGGTTATCGACTTGCCATTCTCTTCACCGGAAATGATGATACGCATAACGGTGAATTCTTCTTCTCCCTGTTCATACTTCCATTTCGGAAAAAACAATTGCGCTGTTACATCAATTGGTTTTACACGCATTCCGTGCAGGTCTACCTCCTCCTGATTAAAAAATCCCATATCCCGTATGGCCTCCATTAATTGCCTGTGTCCGGGATAGCGCAGGGTAATCTCTTTCATGTTTTTCACGGGCATCGTCTTAATGAGGGAGCGCAAACCGTCGGTGTTGAACGCTTCCAGCGTGCCTACATCATCAAACTCAATGAGTTCAGGTTCACTGAGCGCAGGCTTTACAACCAACTGATGATTTTCTACAATGCGGGCCGGTCGGGTATACTCTTCAAGAACATCAATTGGAGAAAAAGGAGCTTTGTACTGAAAAGGTAATGTACGCCGCTTGGGTAATCCACCAACCATACACACAAAATCATCTACATTCATTTTTGTACTGTGATAGCCCAGAATAACATTATCCATGCCCGGTGCTAAACCACAATCCACAATGGCGGTTACCTGATTCTTTTTTGCCAGAGCATCCAGTGTGAGGGCATCTTCGGGGAAGAATGAAATGTCAACAATATTTTTACCGTACCTGATTACGCGTTGTAACATCTCAAAACCCATAAAGCCCGGAACGGCGCCAATTACGAGGTCGGCATCCTCTATAGCTTTATGCAATTCTTTTTCTACACGTACATTGCAAATTAGGAGCGAGATGTTTTTGTGTGAGGGTAACAACCGCAGATTTTGTTGACTCACATCGCAGCAACGCACGGCAAAGCGCTCTGCAAGCTCAGTAGCAATGGTTCTGCCGATCATACCGGCACCTAATACGACAACCTGTTTCATTTTAATCGATAATTTTTTTCTTTAATAAATTCATATCCGCCTTTTTCAGCTCCCCATACCTGATTATCCTCTTTATCCCAGCCTCGGTCCCAACTCAGAATCATGTTTTTTCTGATTTCAACTTCAGATGTGGCATACGCCGCCCCGCGCAGGTTGCTGATACATTCTTTTCGAGGCGTAGAGCCGCTATAGGCATCATCAGATTTTTTCTGAAGGTATATGGCACAGCCATCTCTGATTTCCAGCGAACCGGTGTTTAAGGTACTTAGCGGTTCTTTTTCTTTCCAGGCACCAATGTAGTCTTTGGGACTTTTTAATTCATACACCTGACTGATAATGGTACTATCATTGAGCAGATAAACATGATAGACTCTTTGCCGATACGGCTTTTCCTGCAAGGTAGTCACTGCCTGCTCTACATATAGCCAGTATCCATCATCCCGATTGGTCCATATTGGTTTCATGTGCAGGGTGATGTCGAAGTATGATGTATCTTTTTTAGATTGCGCCGTACTGTTAAATGCTCCGGACATTTGTTGGCATAAAAGCTTTAAATCCGTTGATGTTAGTTTTTGAGCGTGCAGGCCGTTGCTGAGCAACAGCAGAAATATTATTTTTTTCATACGTAATGAATGGAACGAAAATAAGAAAATGAAAAATTAACGTCGGGTTCTCCCGTTTATGTTATTAATTGAACGTTTTGGCTGTTTGGGTTTGTCGCCGGGCTTAAGGGTTTGAATGTTGACATTCATACGAACAGCAAGCTCGTGAGGAAAGGAAACCTGAAAGGCACGAAAAGATTTAGCGGCGATAATAGCACAGGCTTCTGCATCGCTCTCGGCACGATGATGATTGAGCTTTATGCCCAGTTCCCGGGAGAGATTGGCAAGGCCGAATGAACGCGCATCGCTGTATGTTTTACGCGCAAGTTTGATGCTGCAGGTATAGGGTATCGGATTGAAGGTTATTTTATAATAATGCAACAAACTTTTCAGTACGCCGATATCAAATTCAGCATTGTGCGCAATCACAAAGTCGTTACTCAGATAGGGCCCGATTTCGCTCCACAATAAATCAAACTTGGGCATATCGCAAACATCACTGGCACTCAATCCATGTATTTTCGTATTGTAGGGATTAAAACGCAGATCGGGAGGGCGTATCAACCACGATTTTGTTTCTATGACTTTATAGTTGCGAACTACAGCTAGTCCCAATTCACATGCAGATGTGGGGAGCTCATTAGCTGTTTCGAAATCTATAGCAACAAAATCCATGTATAGCTAAAATCGTTCTTTTATCGGTGATGAATAGGTTATTCACCTTGTCCTAAGGAATAACATTTAACGCCATCGAATGCACAAAGGGTCTCTATTTTAACAAAATCAAGCCCCGAAGCTGTAACACGGTTTAACAGCGATACAATTTGCTGATGTGTTACGTCTTTAACGCTCGACAAATCATCTGGGTTTTCGGCATTGAATGTTTCGGCCACAAAGCGGCAACGCCAGTGGTCGGTACAAAAGGTCTCCGGCAGGCCTTCAGGATACACTTTCACACCCCGGTTACTGATCATTTTTAATTTAAGGCCATCGCCATTCAGTTGCTCTAGTTTTAAACCTAAGTCGTTCGCCGATCCGGCATCCCATTGTAGGAATACATCGACACCAAGCACTTGTTTTTTTTCTTTCTTACGAACGAACTTTTGTAATTGGAGTGTTTTACTGCCGCCACTCCCTAGGGTTGACACGGCAAACTTTTGAGGCTTTTGACCAAGGCGATCAATAACGGCCTGAGCAAATTCTTTTGTGCCCGCACGTACTTTACTGATAGCATCTTTATAAATATCGCCGGTATGTATGCCATCCTCAAGGGTGCGCAGCCAAGCATTCTGAATTTTTTCAGCGATATCATTTTGCCCGATATGTACCAGCATCATTATGGCTGAATTAATTAAGCCGGATGGATTGGCTATGTTCTTGCCGGCAATATCAGGTGCCGAACCGTGTATGGCTTCAAACATCGCACAGCTCTCTCCAATATTAGCCGAGCCGCCAAGGCCAACAGAGCCTGCAACCTGTGCCGCAATATCGGAAATGATGTCGCCATAAAGATTCAAGGTAACGATTACATCAAAACGTTCGGGCGTATCTGCAATTAATGCCGATCCGATGTCGATGATATGATGTTCCTTCTGAATATCCGGGTACTCAGCACCAATCTCATCAAATATTTTGTGAAACAAGCCATCAGTGAGTTTCATAATATTATCCTTGCTCATGCACGTTACCTTTTTACGACCGTAGGCACGGGCATATTCAAAGGCATAGCGTACAATTTTTTCACAACCCGGTCTGGAAACCAATTTCAAACATTGATATACATCATTTGTTTGACGGTGTTCGATTCCGGCATATAAATCCTCTTCATTTTCACGTACAATAACAAGGTCCAAATCCGGGAACATCGTATCCACATAAGGATGATAGGCGACACAGGGCCTCACATTGGCAAATAAACCCAGTGATTTGCGTGTGGTCACATTAAGACTTTTATATCCTTTGCCCTGAGGAGTGGTTATCGGTGATTTCAGAAACACCTTGTTTGTGCGCAGGCTATCCCATGCCTCGGGTTTAATGCCGGCTGAAATGCCTTGCAGATATACTTTTTCACCGATCTCAATTACATCATACTCCAACTGAGCACCTGCGGCATTCAATATATTTAATGTGGCGTCCATAATTTCAGGACCAATTCCGTCGCCGTAGGCTATTGTGATTTTCTTTTTCATAGATTCTTATTATTTACGCAAATATACCCTCGTGTTATTTACGATTAAACGATTAATGTATTAAAGAGGTAACTATTTAATGAATCAGCCAGTTACAATCGGATAGCACGACCACGCCACCATATAGTGTTACGGCCTCGCGGAGGGGTTCTCTGATCTGGTCGATAAATGCTGTTTCGCAAATACAGATGATATAATCATTGGTGAATGCGTTGTTTAGTCCGAAACCATCTGTTTCGTAATTACTGCCTTTACCTCGAACCTGAGGAATGATTGTATAGCCGCTTGCCTGATGTGCGTCCAGCAAGTCGGTTATTCGCTCGGTATGAACTGAACTTACTATGATTTCAAGTTTTATTTGGTTTTGCATAAGGTTATTTCCAGATTAGAGTGATGATGTAGTAATATAAGGGTATGCCAAGAGTTACATTAAACGGGAATGTGACGGTAAGGGCCATAGGAACAAATAATCCGGGGTTGGCCTGAGGAATGGTCATCCTCAGGGCGGCAGGCACTGCGATGTATGAGGCGCTTGAACACAATACGGCCAACAAGAGCGCATTGCCTGCACTTACACCCAGCAGAAAGGCCAGACCTATACTAATCAATGCATTGACTATTGGAACAAAAATGGCCATGCTAATCAAAAAGGTTCCGGCTCGGGTAAGCGCTTTAATACGTCGAGATGCCACAAGTCCCATGTCCAAAAGAAAAACAGAAAGGAACCCCTTAAATAGGCCATCGGTAAAGGGCTTGAGCTCCTGAAAACTTTGCTCCGGCGTAATACATCCAATTAAGAGGCCTCCCAGAATCATGAATACACTGCTGTTCGTCATAGATTCACCAAGTAGGCTGATTAAACGCTGACGGGGTGCCTTATGGTCTTTAGGTAGGGCGCGCTGTAGCAAAATAAGACTGACAATTAATGCGGGAGACTCCATCATGGCCATAGCCGCCACCATATAACCGCCATAGCTGATTCCCATTTCCTGAAGGAATGCAACGGCAGAGATAAAGGTTACCACACTGATACTGCCATATGTAGCCGCTATTGCGGCGGCATTGTAACTGTTAAATTTTCTGCGTATCAGCGGGTAAACATATAAGGGTACAACAGCCGACATCAGTAAGGCTATGCTCAGGCACTGTATCGTATCATCATTCCAGTTGCCATGCGCCAGTTCATGCCCGCCTTTAAGCCCAATACACATCAGCAGATAAATGGATAAAAAACGTGAAGTAGGCTGTGGAATCTCCAGGTCCGATTTCAGTTGAACAGCAATCAAACCCAAAAAGAAAAATAAGATCGGAATACTGAGAATATTATTTAACAGAAGATCAAGATGCATAATTCAGTTTAGCTGTTTATTAGTTGAATAAAATCAGACTCACTTAAGATAACAACCGAACCCAGCTTACGCGCTTTATCGAGTTTACTTCCTGCATCATCGCCCACAACCAGATAATTGAGTTTGGCACTGACGCCACCAATAATCTTAGCGCCCTGCGCTTCGGCCATAGCCTCGGCGTCACTGCGTTTCATGGAGAGTGTCCCGGTGAATAAAAAAGTCTTCCCCGACAGTTTTCCATCAGATTGTTTTTCCTGCTGTCGGGTATTCACTCCAAGGCTTCGAAGCGTGTTTAACATATCGATATTTTCTTTCTGATGAAAAAAGTCATAGATGCTTTGTGCCGCTTTAGGTCCTATGTCCTCGATACTTTGTAATTGTTCTATAGTCCAGGTTTCGAGGTCGTGGATGTCTTGTATTTGTTCGGCTAATTTTTTAGCGGTTGTTTCTCCTACAAAACGTATCCCGAGTGCAAAGAGCAAACGATGCAGGGGCTGATTTTTAGATTCGTCAATGGCGCGCTTCAGATTCTGAATACTCTTTTCTTTCCATCCTTCGAGTTTAGCAATATGATCAAAGTCGAGTTTATAAATTCCCGGGATGTTGCTCAGTATGTTATGTTGCATAAATTCATCAATGATGGCACTACCCAATCCTCTGATATCCATGGCGTCTTTGGATACAAAATGAATTAATCGTTCCGCAACCTGAGCAGGGCACTGATAGTGAATACACCGCCAGTTCGCTTCTTCGTCTGGCTTAAACAGTTTATGGTGGCACGATGGACAGTACTCCGGAAACTGAATTACTGTTTGTGAATGATCACGGGCTTCGATAATTGGTTTAACAATGTAGGGAATAACATCGCCGGCCCGTTCAACCAAAACGGTGTCAAATAATCGGATGTCTTTATCTTTAATAAAATCTGCATTAAACATGGATACACTTGAAACCGTAACACCGGCCAATTCAACAGGCTCCAGTTTGGCAACCGGTGTAATGGCACCTGTTCGCCCCACCTGAAATTCAACTTTAATCAAGCGGGTTGTTGCCTGTTGAGCTGCAAACTTATAGGCCATTGCCCACCGGGGATGATGTGATGTATAGCCGCATCTTTCCTGAAGGGTTATGTCATTTACCTTAATCACCAGGCCATCTACTTCATAAGGCAACTGATTACGTCGATCAGTAAAATAGGAGCACGCTTCAATAACGGCATCGATGCCCGATACCTTTTTTATCTCGTGATATGGTGTGTTGAATCCATTTTCGTGCAGGAGTGTTACGGCATCGTAGTGGCTTTTTATCATATGATTGCGAAGCGCATTCCCATTATGATCTTCAGCGATGCTGATGTGATACAGAAAGGCTTCCATTTTGCGTGAAGCAACTTCAGCAGGATCTTTCATACGAAGCCCACCACTCGCCGCATTACGTGGATTGGCAAAAGGAGAGGACCCATCCTCCGCGATTTTTTGATTGAGCTTCTTGAAGTTATTCTTATTAATAACGACTTCGCCGCGTATCTCGATACGATGTATGCCGGCATGGCTGAAAGGAGCCGACAAGGGTATGGTGCGGAGTTGCTTTAGGTTTGTAGTGATATCATCACCAATACGACCATCGCCCCGGGTAGCTCCGCGAACTAAGACATCATTATCATAAACCAGTGAGATGCCGGCGCCGTCATATTTAGGTTCTACGGTATACATAATGTCTTCCTGCCCCGTCAGTTCGCGTACCCTTCGATCCCAGTCTCTTAAATCATCAGCCTGATAAGCGTTATCCAGCGAGAGCATTGGCGCCAGATGTTTTACCTCCGGGAAATCGTTGCTTAATCCGGCAGATACTCTTTGTGTTGGTGAATCAGGGCTTATCCATTCCGGGTGATTCGATTCTATTGTTTTAAGTGCCTGAAACAACTGATCATATTCATAGTCAGAAATGACCGGTGTATCCATGACATAATAGCGATGTTCGTGGTATCGAATCAGCTTGCGAAGCTGATTAAGAGCCTGTTGGTCAACAGCGAGCCTGTGCTGTAGTATAAGCTGAAGGGTATCCTGAGTTTGTCGTATTAGTTCAGTATCGTTCGCTTGCATAAAGAATGTTGCAAATTAAACAAGCCCGCATTAGTTTTTTATGTTTCATGCCTATCATTATATCTATATTTACGCGCTCATCCAAAATCAATACTTAAATAAAATGTCCGGTAACAAAATCAGCATGCAAAATGGGAAACTTCATGTTCCCGATGATCCGATTATTCCATTTATAGAAGGCGACGGAACAGGCCCCGATATTTGGCGTTCCGGCGTGCGTGTTATGGATGCCGCAGTAGAAAAAGCATTTAAGGGAAATAAAAAAATAGTTTGGAAAGAAGTTTTAGCCGGAGAGAAAGCATTTAACCTGACTCAAAGCTGGTTACCCGATGAAACACTGGATGCATTTCGTGAATATTTAGTTGGTATCAAAGGTCCATTGACTACACCCGTTGGTGGTGGCATACGTTCATTGAATGTAGCCTTACGTCAGATGCTTGATTTATATGTGTGTCTTCGTCCGGTGCGATGGTTTAGTGGCGTTCCCTCACCCGTAAAAAATCCGGGTGCCGTAGATATGGTTATTTTTCGCGAAAACACGGAGGATATATATGCCGGTATTGAGTATGCGGCAGGCTCAGAAGATAACGCTCGTTTCATGAAGCTCTTTGCAGAAGCCTTTCCAAAAGAATTTAAGAAAATACGATTCGGAACTAAAGCAGCCGGAGAAGCCTGGCAAAAACAACTGGAAACAATCGGTGCGCCATCGCGCGACAATCCGGTCGAAGTGGGTATCGGTATCAAGCCTATGTCTTACCTGGGGTCTGAGCGTTTGATTCATTCGGCTATTGCATACGCAATTAAACACAAGCGTAAAAATGTAACCATCGTTCATAAGGGAAATATCATGAAATTTACCGAAGGTGCTTTTCGCGATTGGTGTTACCGTGTTGCCAAAGAAATGTATGGTGCCGTTGAAATAGACGGTGGACCTTGGTGCAGAATTCCTGAAGGTAAACCGGGGGCAGGTATGATTATAAAAGATGCTATAGCCGATATCACGCTCCAGCAGGTACTAACACGCCCTGAAGATTTTGATGTTATCGCAACACCAAATCTAAATGGAGATTATTTAAGCGATGCACTCGCGGCTCAGGTTGGAGGTATTGGTATTGCACCGGGTGCCAACATCAATTATGTTACCGGCCATGCCATTTTTGAAGCTACGCACGGCACTGCACCTAAATATGCCAATCAGGATAAGGTAAATCCGGGTTCAGTAATTTTAAGTGGCGCTATGATGATGGAACACCTTGGATGGATTGAAGCGGCGGATTTAATTTATCGTGGTATCGAACGATCCATTGCCGCTAAGCGTGTAACCTACGACTTTGAACGCTTGATGGAAGGAGCGACCTTGTTAAAATGCTCTGAGTTTGGTGATGAGATTATTAAGAACATGTAAACGTCTAAGTTGAATGAATTATAAAGGCGCACCACAATTTAAGGTGCGCCTTTTTTGATTCTTTGGAGTTCGATTATAACTTATTTTTTACCGGTTACAGTTAATGTTCAATTATGGTATTTACTTCCCAACCACCAACTTATGCTGCGTTATAAAACGCTCACCCATCAATTTGATATGATATGTTCCTGAACTGATTTGAGCAGGCAGGGCAATTTGATTTGTAATGGCATCTAATTGTTGTGAGAGGATCACCTTACCATTCACATCATACATTATTAACATAACATCCCCACTATTATCCGGTAACTCGATATACAAAGTTTCACCACGACTTAGCAAACTCGGAAAAAGTTTGATGCCTTTTTCGATTACAGCAGAGTTACTCACCGCATTCAAGGTGCCTTGTAGATTTACATTATCGATATAAACAGGTTGGCCATAATTCGCAATATTTCTGAACGCGATAATCACATGATCTATGCCTGTGAATGCTTGCAGTTGAACCGTATCGGTGCGCCACTGTGAATTATCAGGAACAAACACATCCGCACTGTAATCCGGTGCTGTAGCTAACGCAGTGCTGCCTTTTTTGTAGAGTTCAGTAAATGTTAAACCGCAATCCGTGCTTACTAAGAGAGCCAGCGAGTCAATGTATGCATCGCTATATCGTGCATAGGCTACATCGAAAGTAAGGTGTGCTGAAAGGTAGTTACTCAGGTTAACTGCTACACCTATATCGTCGTATGAACCTTGTCCGTCATTATAGTAGTTGTTAATGCTCATACACGATGCACTCTGTCCATAACCACCAACATCAGTATTTAGTTGCCAGTTGGGAGCACCGTTCGGTGTGGAGTATGCTTTCCAGCCACCGGGTGGAAACCCGTTTTCAAATCCTTCGGCGATATCGACAGTTGTTAGTGGATTGATGAAAACCGATAAGGTGTCGGTTGCGCTGTTGCTATTGTTATCAGTAACCGTAAGACTAACTAAATGAGGTCCGTTGCCGTTAAACACCACTTTCGGATTTCTGTTGTTGCTCGTTGACGGAATTCCTCCTTCAAAAGTCCAGCTCCATTGTGCACCATCGTGAAGCAGGGTGCTGTAATCATCAAAATAAAACGTGTCCCCAATGCAGAAGGCACTCATTTTGTCCACGATAATATCACAGATGGGTTCCACAACAGGTTCGAATAGTGGGGCCTCCCATATACCTTTACCATAACTCGCCAAGCGAATTTTTCCATCTCTGTAAAAAGGTTTGAGTTTTAGTGTACTGATTTGTGAAGGAAGACCTCCATTGTAAGGTTCCCAATCATTCATATCATTATTTCTGTAAAACACAGTACTTGATGTTGCCAGATAAACACCGTCATTGGTGCCGGCCTGAGGCATGATGGCTACGATACTTTGGTCATTCAGCACCGCACTGCTCAGATTAGTCCAGGTTATACCGCCATCCATACTTTTATACATCTTTTGACCGTTCGATGCTTGTCGATAAGCCATCCATAACACATCGGGATTCGTAAGACTACACTGCATGACTGTGATACGACTGTAACCGGGAGGCATCGTACAGGATACCCAGGTTATTCCACCATTATTGCTGCGGTAAAGTTGTGAGGTATTGTTTGAATACTTCGTATGCACTGCATAAAGAACATCCGGATTTTTCCTGCTGATGTCGATCCATGTAACCCAGTCGTTTTCATTACTGCCAAATGAACCAATCACGTTGTAATTGATACCTCCGTCTGTACTTTTATATATTCTGTTTTTATAACCCATCCATACGATATTGTAACAACGGGGGTCAAATACCATACTGCTGAACTCAGCACTCCAGTAACTTTCGTTTGGATATAGTGCACTGTTGTTTTGCCAGTGAATGGCGTCATCTACGGTATTTGGTATTTCCAGATTACTGATATCGCTGAAATAGGCCAAGCGATTATTACCGGGATTGATATAACCTGTAGCCGCCTCGCCGCCTCCAAGTCGTATGCTCACTCCTTGCGGGTATCCTTCAAATAAAACGGCATTACCATTATGATATCTGCCGCCAACCATCACATCTTCGTTCCACCCCTGATCAAAACCCCAATAGTCACTTCCGGTAATACCGTTCTTCTTACTTTGATGTGTAGCAAAAAAATCGGTGCTTAGGTTAATACCTCCATCACTACAAAGCCACACCTCATTTCCTAATACAAGCATATCCTGTATATCAGGATGTATGCGCTCCACCTGACCGCTATATCCACCCACACCAAGGAATGTTGCTGCGCCATCATTGCTTCGCCAGAGTGAACAACCGCCGATGAGGAGTTTGTTCTCGTCGGTTGCAGATACAGCCAGGTCACAATTATAGAAGCCCTGATGGTACGTGCCCGCAGCACCTATAGTGGTAATATTGGGATATGGGCAGTTGACAGAACTATTGGCATCGCCGCATGAGTAAGGTGCACCCACCTGTCCGTGTGGCAAGGACCAGCTATTGCCGCTGTCGGTGCTCTTCCAAATACCGATGAATCCGTTATCGCCGTCCTTGCTTTGTCCAATGAGGTGCACATAAACGACTTCCGGATTAGCAGGGGTTACGCCGATGCGTGCGCCGCCATCCTGCGATTGCGTTCCACCGCTATACCATCCGCTGTTAAACAAATTAAAGGTAGCACCGCCATCAGTGCTTTTAAAGAATTCCGCAATGTTTAATACAGTATTGGCTTTAACACAATATATGGTATTGGTATCACCGGGTTTAACGGCAAGATCCCATACACGGCTTGTATATATAGTAGTCCAGTTGGAGCCGGCATCCGTACTACGTATTAAACCTTTGGCACCGCAGGCCATTACGATGTTAGGATTGCTACTATTGATGACAATAGCGGAGCAATTAAAATCATTCAAAGTATAAACAACGCTCCATGAAATACCGCCATCAGTGGTCTTGAAGATGTAATCGCCTCCTCCGTAATAAACCATTTCGGGATTGGTAGGATGAATACGGATAGATTCTCCGGATGGTAAATTGTAGTTTTTTGAAACGCACGACCAAGATGTACCATGATCAATACTCTTATATATTTCAGCACCCTCTGTAGCGCAGTACAAAACATCCGGGTTACTGATAGAACGATCCACGCAATATACGTTTACCTGCCAGCTTGCAGGTGTCTGATTTTCCTCCCATAAGGTTTCAAATGGACCAACACTGCTCCATACCGATCCACCGCGCACGGTTGAATGTGCCGGTAATTGACTCTGGTTTTTATGGATGAAGCCATCCTGACCGGTACGTTGTTGCGCATAATGCATCCACTTTTTGTAATACTGTGTGAAATTGTTTTTTTCAAAGGGATGTGCATCATAATAAGCTCTGTACATAGATTGTGCCCTAAAAACATTCGGGGTTTCGCTCATCATTTCGTGTACCCAATCCGGCAAGGGCATATCCTCACGATAATATGGAGGGTAAAGCGTTTGGGCCGATAGATAATAACAGGCCAAAATCAATGAAGCGGTGGTCAAATAAATACTTTTCATTATGGATTTCATTGCTACAAAGTAATAGTGGATTTGTATTATATCGTAATCGGTTAATAATTGCTTTAGCCATCCATTTCTTACTTATTTTTCTCTACTTTTGCACACCGAATAAAAAAATGCGCATGTGGCGTAATTGGTAGCCGCGCCAGACTTAGGATCTGGTGGAGCGATCCGTGGGGGTTCGAGTCCCTCCATGCGCACGAAATTCAGAGGAAGTTGCGGCTTCCTCTTTTTTATTAATAAAAACAAATCACTGCAACGTGAACATTACATCCGAAAACATTGCTCCGCTTCATTTGCGTCTTAATGTTAACCTAATACCCGATGATTATCTGGCAAAAGTTGATAGCGGAATTAAAGAACTTACTAAAAAAATTGCTATGCCCGGATTTCGCCCGGGTAAGGTGCCTGTTTCGCTTTCACGCAAAATGTATGGCAATCAGGTTTTAGCCGATGAGCTTGATAAAATTCTGAATGAGTCGGTAACTACATATATAAAAGAAAATAATCTTGAAATATTTGGTCAGCCATTACCATCCAGGACTGAAAATATGGTTATCGATATTGCCAATCCGTCGGAGTACAATTTCGGCTTTGAGGTTGGTTTAGTTCCTTCGTTTCAAATTGCCGCTCTCGATACCCATTCCTTTGAGAAGGAAGCTTGCCTAGTTACCGATGATATGATCAACGAGGAAATCGATAAGATAACCATGAGGTATGGCAAAGAGGAAGATATTGAAAAGCCGGAAGGTGATGATAATATCATACTTGCTGAATTTGACGAATTGGATGAACAAGGTGCCGTAAAAGAAGGTGGCGTGTCTAATCGCACATCATTCTTGTTGCGCGTAGTTAAGGATGAATCGGTTAAACAGGAAATGCTGAATCTTAAAAAGGATGACAGTATCCAGATAGATATCAATAAAACATTTGGTCACGACCATAACCTCATCATCCATAATTTATTGAATACCGACCATGCCCGTGCCGATCTAATGAGTCCGATGTTCCGTTTACTGATTCACGGTGTTAAACGTGTGTTACGTGCTGAGTTGAATCAAGACTTATTTGATAAGGCTTACGGAGCCAGCCAGATCGATAGCGAAGATGCGCTCCGCGCTCGTTTAAGAGCGCAACTCGAAAAAGAATTCAACAGAGTGGGCGCCGTGCGTCTTGAAAATGCGATACATAAATATTTGATCGACAATACATCGATCGATTTTCCCGAGGTGTTCCTGAAAAAGTGGGTGCAAGCCAACAATGCCGAAGGCAAGCAACAGGATGAGGTTAGTGACGAGGAGTTTCGTATGATCATCGAGCGTCTCAAATGGGACCTGATTGTGAATAAACTTACCAAGGAATGGAACCTGCAGGTAAATATTGAGGATATTCGTCAGGCAGTGAAAAACGAAATCATAAGCCGTTATTTCGGAGGTAGTGCTGATGACAGCATGAATGAGTTGGTTGAACGTTTAGCAGACTCCATGCTCAAGGAAGAAAAAAGCATCAGACGCTACACGGAAATGGCATTGTATGATAAAGTCTTTTCACATGCAACCTCATTAATTAAAACCAATGAAGTGGTTAAATCATACCACGATTTTGTTCATCAACACTAAAAGCATAAAAAAATAAACAAACCTTTATGAACTACTACGCTGAATTTAAAAAATATGCTGTAATGCACAAAGGCATGAACAGTATGCACGTGGATAATTATCTGAAAAGTAATATCCAAAGTTTAACACCATACATCATAGAAGAGCGCCCAATGAATGTAGCCAGTATGGATGTGTTCAGTCGTTTAATGATGGATCGTATCATATTTCTCGGCGACCCGATTAATGATTACGTAGCTAATGTGATTCAGGCCCAATTGTTATTTCTTGAAAGCACAGATGCACGCCGCGATATACAGATTTACCTGAACTCTCCCGGCGGATCAGTTTATGCAGGCCTCGGTATCTACGATACGATGCAATACATAGGACCCGATGTAGCTACTATCTGCACCGGAATCGCCGCATCAATGGCCGCTGTGCTGTTGTGCGCAGGTACAAAAGGCAAAAGAACCGGTTTGCGTCATAGTCGCGTTATGATTCACCAGCCACTTGGCGGTGTTGAAGGTCAGGCCAGCGATATCGAAATTACAGCACGCGAAATATTAAAACTCAAAAAAGAGTTATATGAAATCATCTCGAACCATAGCGGTCAACCATATAAGCGCGTTGAGAAAGATGGCGATCGTGACTATTGGATGATGGCTGAGGAAGCAAAGGAATACGGTATGATTGATGAGGTGCTCATCAAACAAAAGGATAAGGGAAATTCATAATCGTTTTCCACTTCAGCTTTGAAACAGATATTATTTAAATGATTATCTGTTTGTTGTTGTATTTACCAATTTTTTAACTTTACAGCTCGGTAGCCAATCGGAATGTGAGGCTATTCAGTATTAAACCTCAGGAACAGTAATTATGAAGAAAAGTGCCACGTGCTCATTTTGCGGTAAGTCTAAGGATGAAACCCGTCTGCTTATTTCCGGTCTGGATGCCTATATCTGCGACTCGTGTGCCGAACAGGCCGCAATGATTGTTCAGGAAGAGGTTCATCAGAAACGAAAAAAAACGGTTGGTTCCAAACAGACCGAACTGTTTAAAAATGTACTGATACCGGCAGAGATAAAAAAGTACCTCGACGATTATGTTATAGGTCAGGATGAAGCGAAAAAGGTTTTAAGTGTAGCCGTATATAATCACTACAAAAGAATCAACCGACCGGATAACAAACTGGGTTACGATGTAGATATTGAAAAATCAAACATCGTTTTGGTTGGTGAAACAGGAACAGGCAAAACGCTATTAGCACGTACCATTGCCAAGCTGTTAAATGTTCCTTTCGCCATTGCTGATGCTACGGTATTTACAGAGGCCGGTTACGTGGGAGAGGATGTAGAAAGTATTTTGTCCCGACTGCTTCAAAGTTGCGACTACGATGTTTTGGCCGCAGAGCGCGGTATTGTCTATATTGACGAGATTGATAAAATTGCCCGAAAAAATGATAATCCCAGCATAACCCGCGATGTAAGCGGCGAAGGTGTGCAGCAGGGGTTATTAAAATTGCTGGAAGGTACAGAGGTACTGGTGCCTCCGCAAGGTGGCAGGAAACACCCTGAGCAGAAGATGATTAGCATCAATACACAAAACATCCTGTTTATTTGCGGTGGCGCATTCGAAGGGCTGGATAAAATTATTTCGCGACGCACACAAACGCAGGTCATTGGGTTTAAAGCAGGCGGCGAACAAGCCGACATCAATAAGAATAATTTGTTGTCTTATGTTTCGCCACAGGACCTGAAGCAATTCGGCCTCATTCCTGAATTGGTAGGTCGTATTCCTGTAGTTACTTTTTTGAATGCGCTTGATGAACAGGCCTTGCGTCTGATTCTCACCGAACCTAAAAATGCACTGCTTAAACAGTATAAAGCACTATTGAAGATGGACGGTATCGATCTGCACTTCGATGAGCCTGCCATTGACTATATTGTCACTAAAGCTATGGAATACAAATTGGGGGCTCGCGGTTTGCGGTCGCTTTGTGAAACGATTATGAATGATGTGATGTTTGAAGCGCCCTCTCAGAAAGAGATGAAGTCTTTTACGGTTGACCTGGATTACGCCAGAAAACGTATCGATAAAATCAATTTGCCTAAATTAAAGGTGGCTTAAATTTATATTCAGCTCTCTGTTTCTTTATCCTGATTTAATTTGTTCAAGAGATCAGCAATAATAATCGCCGGAGCCTCTCGCTCTCGTTCGAGTCGCCGAAATGCCTGAAAGATATCTTTTGATGTTTTGTAATGTCGAATTAATTGCCCGTAAATCTCAGATCGGTATAAATAAGGAACCAATAGATCGCGTTTTTGATGGTATTCGATGTAGTTGTTTTTTACATGCACCAGAACAACACCGTTATTCAGCAGATTATTAAAGTGCGTTGCCAGTACAAAAAGATCAGTCGTCAGTTCGCTGTCAAAATGTTCTAGGATTTTTACTCTGCAATGAAAGTACCCATCATAAATCATGTAGTAATAGGTTGAAAGTTCTCCATCTGAGATTTCAAAGTAGACTTCAGTATATTTATCATTTTCAAAGACGCCGTGCCGCCAGTTTGCTTCTATGAGCATTTTTTTTAAGTCTTTCCATACCAGTTTTTCGTGACTGATTATGGGTAGATTAATTCGATACAGTTGTGTGAAATAGTTTTTAATTCTGCTAATCATAGATTATAAATAGTATGGTTAAATTAAAAATTTATTCACAAACAAGTCAGCGAGTTACATTTTTCAGTAATCTGTAAAAATCCTGAGCTAATTGTCTTTAAGTTCCGAATCGATGATTTCGGGCAACTTCGTTTTTCTGAACAGTTCGAAATAGTAACCAATTTGTATAAAATCTCTCCCGATTTCATCGTTTATTTTATAATCAAACTGATAGATATAACCGAGCTGTATGGTTGAGGATTTGGATGGTTTGTAGTTCAACGCAATTAGCATTCGGTTTCGTT
>Ga0068872_10000484_pt1 | contig 33724 bp, 30 predicted proteins | sample NOAtaG_7_FD_66441 | JGI IMG/M metagenome (GOLD analysis project Ga0068872, IMG submission 66441) | Freshwater lake microbial communities from Lake Erie, under a cyanobacterial bloom - NOAA_Erie_Diel1S_2200h metaG | ecosystem: Environmental > Aquatic > Freshwater > Lake | place: USA: Ohio, Lake...
CATCATCCGGGCTATACGACAACGATTGGCCCGCCAAGGCTCGTTTACCGGCTGAGCAGAATAGGAGCAAACGACAATCCCGGCACCGTATTCTCCGTCACCTTTACGCCCTTTGGCTTTGGAACAGAAGGGCTGTCTCCTGTAACAAAAACTTATCAGAATCTGGTTTCCGGACAGACCTTGTACGACAGCATACTACTGCCCCCTACTGATCTTGCCATCATAAATCCGGACCTGGTATCCTGGGCAGTTAGTATTGATAATCAAATATTTCAAACCGAAGACACGCTTTTTCACTATGGCGGATATCCGTATTCGGATGATAATCTTGCCGAAAACTGCGACAACGTTAATAGCTGGTCCGGCTCCTGGGTTGTTTCCGGAGACAGCCCTCAGGAAGGTAGCGGATTCCTTAAGTCTACAGAAGGTGAGTACGGCCCGGATCTGCGCCTTTATATGGCAAGAAGGCGGCCTTTTGATCTGCGATCTTCCAATATCCGGTCGGCAGAGATGAGTTTCTGGACAAAGTTCCGCGTAGAAAAGAATTTCGATTTGGCATCGCTCCAGTTTTCAACCGATTCCGGAGCCAGCTGGATTCCTGTATGTACCGACAAGACGAAGCCAAGTTCTCCCTTTTCCAATCAGGCCGGGGTGGATGATAACGGACAGGATACCATCACACCGGTGTGGGATGGTATACAAAATTCATGGAGGAGGGAATTTGTAGATTTGAAGGACTATCTGGGGAATAAACTCTGGATCAGGTTCTATTTTAAATCAGACGGAGCTGCCGGAGATTACGGATTTGCCGTTGATAACATACGAATCCGGATTGCCAACATTCTAACGGCTGTACCCGAAACGATGGGTCATGGACAGATGAGTATCTCCATAAGGCCCAACCCCACCGATGGGGCATCTGAAATCAGGATTGCAGGATTAAAACCCGGCAAAGAGGCAAAACTAATTATTCGGGATGCAGCCGGCCGTATCCTGCATGAGTCCCTCGTTTCGGAAGAATATGTCCGTCTGCCATCGATAAGTCTGAAAGCAGGATGCTACTTCCTGGAAGTTAAGGATGATACCGGACGGACGGCCCGTTCCAAATTGTTATACCGGTGATCAATAATCTTCATAGCTCCAGGAAACTGATACAACGAAAAAACTTTCTTTGCGGCTTGGTCAGCCGCCGCTTACTTTGCATTCCGTTTTTGTATATAGATTAAAATCCCAGAACCTCCCTGAAATGCGATTTCGCTTCCTCTTCGTTTTGCTTGCATTCCTGTTTATCCCGCTTAAGGAAAACTTGTTCGCACAGGTAGAGGGCATCAGCATTGTTTCTGCTGAAAATTATTTTGCTGACAAGGATTTCCGGAATGCTTTTGCCGGCTTTGAAGATTATCTGCAGAACATCCGCTTTGACCGTGATATTGCCTTTAAAGCCGGTATTTCGGCCTGCCGAATGGGCGTTGGGAATCGTGCCATTTATCACCTGCAGTCAGCCAGAGATGCGGGTCTGAAGGATAACTACCTCAGTTACTGGCTGGGACGGTCATTTCTCCAGGATGAACAGTGGGATTCGGCACAGATTTATCTTGAAAGATACATGGAAGTTTTCCCGGTTGACAAGGCCTATCAGAACGAAGCATCCGCTTTTCTCCGGAATATTTCGGTTGCCAGAACAATGGTCCCCAAAACACTGCAACCGATTGTCATTGAAAACATGGGTCCCGGTATTAATTCGCCCTATTCAGAATTCCATCCTATGATCACTTTTGATGGCCAGACCATGGTAATCAACAGCAGGAAGAAGGGGTTCATGGATGAAAAATTATTCGATGACGGTGAATTCAAGGAGAAAATATTTGTCTGTAAAAAGCAGGAAGACGGAACCTGGTCCAGGTCCACTCCTATCCGCCTGAACGAAGGCAGAAACAGAGACAACGACTTTGTGGCCATTCAGCTGATTAACAATGATTCGAAACTGCTTCTTTATAAAATTGTTCAGGAAGCTGCCCATCTCTATGTATCGGATTATGTTGATGGTAATTTTAAGGTTCCCTACCAGATTCCGATTGAACCCGATCCAAGGTTTTTTACCGGCGATATTTTCTTTTCGACCGATCTCAAGCACTGTGTTTTTACCATGGATGGGAAAACCAATTACTTTCAGAACGACCTGTACACCAGTACATACGACGACAAAACTGAAAAATGGTCAGAGCCTGTTTCCCTTGGCAAAAATATCAATACAAATCGCGAGGAAGGATCTCCCTTCCTGCTGAACGACAAAATACTCTATTTTTCTTCCAAATCAGAGAATGGGTTGGGTGAATTCGATATTTTCAGGTCAGAGAAGGATAAAGACGGAAACTGGAGTGAAGCCAGAAATCTCGGCTTCCCCTATAACACAGCAAACAATGACCTCTATTTTTATATCAGCCAGACTGATACAGGAACGCACTACATTTCCTCGGTAAGAGGTTCAAGCAAGGGCCTTGCTGATATTTATAAAGTAAGAAGAACTGCCATAGCAAATGGTTCGGGAAGAATTCTGGATGAAAACGGGCAGCCCCTTGTAAACACTTCTGTTAAATTTGAAGATCCTGAGAATTTTCAGAACATTTTCATCAAAACCGATGCTGAAGGAAGGTTTCAGTCAGATTTTGTGGCCGGGGTAAATTACAGCGTATCGCTATCCCGAAGCGGAAAAATGGTGGAAGGAAACTTTAAAATAGGCTTCCCTCTTGTATCAGGCGGCGGAATCAATACAGAAATCCGCCTGAGTCCGAAAGTAATCGTAAAGCCTGAAATTCCGCTGGACAGCGTGGAATAATTACCCGGTTTTTTGTTCCGGGCGCAGGATTTTGCGGATGTATTTTCCCAGCACATCAAATTCCAGGTTTACCTGACTACCGGTTGAGACTTCGCCGAGATTGGTATGCTCCCAGGTGAAGGGAATGATGGCCACAGAGAAATAATCCCTTCCGCAGTCTACCACCGTAAGGCTCACTCCGTTTACACAAACGGAGCCTTTTTCAACGATCAGATTTTCAAATTCAGGCGGGAAACTGAACCAGATCCGGCGAGATCCATTATCATCCCTGATTTCCATGCAGGTGCCAACGGTGTCTACATGGCCCTGAACAATGTGTCCGTCGAAGCGTCCGTTTGCCGGCATACATCGTTCCAGATTCACGGAATCACCAGGTGCGAGCAGGCCAAGGCAGGTTTTCATGAGCGTTTCGCGGATTGCCGTAACCCGGTAAAAATCCGGACCAATTTCGCAGACCGTAAGGCATACGCCGTTGTGGCTGACACTCTGATCAACTCTGAGTTCGGTTAAAAATGGGCATGTCAGCAGAAAATGAATATTTTCATCCTCCTTTTCAATGCGCAAAACCTTGCCCTGTGCTTCTATTATTCCGGTGAACATAGTTTGTTAAAAAGGGTAATTACTTCACTGGCCGGTTTTACATCGTGAACCCTGAGGATATGAATACCCTGCATAAGAGCGGCCATATGCAGGGCTGTGCTGCCATTCAAGGCATCTTCCGGCCCGCAATCGAGACTACGGTAAATCATTGATTTTCTTGAAACACCTGCCAGCACCGGACAATCCAAAACCTGCAGGTACTGCAGATTGCGGAAAAGCAGGAAATTCTGCTGCAGGTTTTTGCTGAATCCGAAACCCGGGTCGGCAATCACATCGGTAATGCCTGCGTTTTGAGCACGGTATATAGCTTCCTTTAGCTCCGAGGCAACATTTACCAGGATATCCTGATATTGATTGGCCTCATGCATGCGGGAAAAATCTCCCCGGCTGTGCATCAGAACACAGGCAGCATGATGCGATGCGATGGTTTTAAACAGTGCATCAGAAGCCTGCACTCCGCCAATATTATTGATGATGTCTGTACCTTCAGAAAGAGCGGCTTCAGCCACTTCAGATCGAAAAACATCAGCAGAAATCAGCACTTCCGGAAAGGCTTTTCTGATTGCACGGATTCCGGGAATCAGGATGCTGATTTCTTCTTTTTCGGAAATTTCAGAAGAACCGGGACGGGATGATAAGGCACCAAGATCGAGTATAGAAGCCCCGTCTATCAGCATAGAAGTTGCCTGTTGCACCAGCTTATCTGTATTTTCGATTCTGCTGCCTGCAAAAAAAGAGTCTGAACTAAGGTTCAGAATTCCCATTATGACCGGCTTTTCGAGCGAAATGGTTTTGCTCCCGGTCCTCATGAAAAAAGACCGGGGCGGTGAAAAAGGGTGGTGAAACACGGAATCAGGCATCGAGGAAAACAGGAATCAGAGCAGGGAATTCGCCCGCAGTAACGGCATCAACTGGCCAGGCCGGACAAGGACGCGAAAGCGGTGAAGGATGCTTATTCACTCCGGTCATAACCCGTTTTCCGGCACTATACTCATCTCTTAATTTTTCTGCACCATTCTCCGCCAGTCTGACAAAAAACCCGCTCCGGAGCTTTTCCTCCAAAGGAACCAGATGCCATTCGCAAAACAGCTCCCAGGCTTTCTTCGAAAGCTCATGGGTGAGTATTTCAATCAGATAACTTCCGGAACCCGGATCAAAAGAAGCAGAAAGTCCCGCCTCTTCAAGCGCGAGATGTCCCAGGTTTACCGACTGCCGGATGGCATCCATAGCCTGAGCTTCATCCAGTGTATGCGGATGGATAAGAATTGAATCAGCACCACCCAGAATTCCTGCCATTGCTGAAGCTGTATGCCTTAGCAAATTACTGTCCGGATCGGTTTTGCTCCATTCCCTCAGACTGCTTTCTGCCTGAATTTTCCCGGCCTGTTTTTCCATACCGCAGCGGGATGTAAAATTCATCCAGAGCAAACGCATTGCTCGCAGGCGGGCAATTTCCAGAAACAGGGTGGTTCCGGTACTGACATGTAAAACCAGATTACTGGCGAGATTCGGGAAGGCATCACCAGTAAGTTCGTGATAGTGGGCTGCGAGCGAAAGGCAGTAAGCCAGGTCTTCCGCAGGTCCGGCACCGGCATGGTGAAAGGCCGTGGCATTGATTTCAAGTGCTTCGGGAGTTTTACCCTGCATGAGAGCCTGCAGAGAAGCCGATATTTTTCCACTCTTCAGGCTTTCCGAAATCGGATCATCTGCAAAAGGGATTTCGAGGGGAAGTGTGTGGTTGGTAGAAATCCGTGGTCCGGTCCAGGCAGCAAAACCAAGCTTCTCTGATTCGGCAATTTGCTGTACGTTAAGAGATTTTGCAGTCAGACTTGATGCCTTGAGCACGGGTCTGAAGTCTGTTCTGGAGGCTTTCCAATAGGAATGGAATTCTTTGAGATAACCATGTTCCGGACCCAGACTGCCGGAATCGTATACAGGATCAAGGGTGATTCCGCCGGCAGGCTCCCATTGAAGGTTTTGCAGATAAACAGGATTACGGGAATCTGATTCCAGTTGTTCCTTCCATTTCTTCAGGGATGTGCTGATGTCCATTTTTTCTGAATTGCTGATAAATAGGCCCTGCAATTAAGCCGAAAGTGACTGGCTTTTAAAACAGATTTGTTTGTAAAAAGCCTCGTAAAGCGGTAGAATATTGTGAATGTCGAATTCCTTTGCTCTGGCAAGTGCAGCAGCCTTGAATACCGCTAAATTTTCCGGCTTCAGAATGATGGCAGCCTTCTCCGCCATATCGTTTACATCACCCACCTCACTCATAAATCCGCTGACTCCCTGCTCAATCAATTCCGGAAGCCCTCCTGTATTGCTCGAAATCACGGGCACCTCACAGGCCATAGCTTCCAGGGCTGCGAGTCCGAAGCTTTCTTTTTCCGAGGGCATTACGAAAAGATCGCATACGGAGAGCAGTTCCTCCACAGCATCGAGCTTTCCAAGAAATCGGACATCCTGCTCAAGATGCAGTTCTCGGGTCTGAATTTCAAGTTTCTGCCTTTCCGGCCCGTCACCTACAAGGAGAAGTTTTGCCGGCATTTTTTTTCTAAGAATAGCGAACATCTGCAAAACATCCCCGATCCGCTTTACTTTTCTGAAATTGGATGTGTGTACAAGAAGCTTTTCACCTGCAGGACAGATGGCCAGTCGAAAGTGTTCTCTGGGTTGTTTTCTGAATCTTTGAAGGTCGATGAAATTCGGAATGACTTCGATATGCCGCTCGATTCTGAAGGTATTTCTGGTTTCGCGGGCGAGGTCCCCTGATACAGCAGTTACTCCGTCCGACTGGTTGATTGAAAAGGTAACCACCGGCTCGTAGCCCGGGTCTTTTCCCACCAGGGTGATATCGGTTCCGTGGAGCGTGGTAATAACCGGTATGCGGATTCCCTGAGAAGCCAGAATCTGCCGGGCCATCCAGGCTGCTGATGCGTGTGGGATTGCGTAGTGCACATGAAGCAGATCGAGCTTTTCATGCTTTACCACATCTACCATCTTCGAAGCCAGCGCTGTTTCATAAGGCGGGTATTCAAATAGGGGATAATGCTCAAATCGAACTTCATGGAAAAAGATGTTCTCGTTGAGAAAATCAAGGCGCTGAGGCTGGTTATACGTAATAAAATGCACCTGATGGCCTTTTGCCGCCAGTCCTTTTCCAAGTTCGGTGGCTACCACACCGGAGCCGCCGAAGGTAGGATAACAAACGATTCCAATCCGGAGCGGCCGGTTTTCAGGAGCTGTACTCATTCACTTCCTTTTTCAATATCCTGTAACTGTACATTAAGTGCCGTTGTGGAAATCAGGATTTCGTAAACCGAAAGGAGCAAAGACCCTGCCAGAAGCAGCAGGCTGGTTCCGAAAATCCATTTTGCCGTAACAAGGAATCCAAAAAACAGAAAACCCATGCAAAGCACACAGGCACTGAGGCTAAGGACACCCATGACCTGCATGTCGCGGATCAGGCGAAGGCGGTGGCGCAGGTTTTTGATCTGAACCAGCCGTCCTTCATCATGGCTCTGTTCATATTCCCGGTGCAGGTTCCGGATCAATGTTCCCAGAGCGAGAAAACGGTTGGTATAAGCCAGCATAATCAGACTCAGGGCAGGAAAAAGAAGTGCAGGCGTTTGCAAAGAGATTTCCATAACAGACTTTTAGCTGAACCGATATTGCCGGTGATTTGTTTGAATGGTCATTGCTTCAGCAAGTAGGCAGAAAAAAATCAGTTCGGGGTTCCAAAAAAAAAGACCGCCGCCAGCGGTCTTTGTAAAATGAAGTGAAACCGATTAAACGGTAGCCATGTGGCAAATCAGATCCACTACTTTGGAGCTGTAACCCCATTCGTTATCGTACCAGCTTACCACCTTTACAAAAGTAGGGCTGAGCTGGATGCCGGCCTTGGCATCGAAAACCGAAGTGCGGGAATCTCCCAGAAAATCATTTGAAACCACATCATCTTCGGTGTAGCCAAGAATGCCCTTCAGTTCGTTTTCAGAGGCCTCTTTCATGGCCTTTTTGATCTCATCGTAGCTGGTCTCTTTCGCAAGGCGGACGGTAAGATCCACAACCGAGACATCAGGCGTAGGAACGCGGAAAGACATTCCGGTCAGTTTGCCTTTGAGCTCAGGAATCACCAGGCCAACCGCTTTGGCAGCACCTGTTGACGAAGGGATGATGTTCTGATATCCGCCGCGGCCGCCTCTCCAGTCTTTGGCAGAAGGTCCGTCAACGGTTTTCTGCGTGGCGGTTACGGCATGAACCGTGGTCATCAGACCTTCCAGGATGCCGAACTTGTCGTTCAGTACCTTGGCAACCGGGGCAAGGCAGTTGGTGGTACAGGAAGCATTGGATACAACCGTCATCGATGGCTCATATTTCTTATGGTTTACACCCATTACAAAAGTTGGAACATCATCCGATTTAGCCGGAGCTGAGATAACAACCCGCTTCGCACCAGCTGAAATGTGCTTTGATGCCGAATCTTTATCAAGAAAAAGACCTGTTGATTCTACCACATAGTCGGCACCTACTTCATTCCAGCGAAGATTGGCCGGATCTTTTTCAGCTGTTACGCGGATGGTCTTACCATTTACCACCAGATGACCGTTTTTCACTTCTACAGTGCCTTTAAAAAGCCCGTGGGTAGAATCGTACTTAAGCATGTAGGCCATGTAATCAACTTCGATAAGATCGTTGATACCCACGACTTCGATGCCGGGATTTTGAGAAGCAACGCGGAAAACCAGTCGGCCTATTCTTCCAAAGCCATTAATGCCGATTTTGATGGTAGACATAATAATTTATTAGAGTGTTGGATAAAATCAGACCGCAAAAGTACCGAGCAGGGCCGGGAAAAGCAATGAACAAAGTGCTGCCTTCAGGAGGATGCGAAAAAAATTATTCTAAAACTTGCATTGTGCTTTGAAAAGGCTACTTTTGCGCTCCCTTTCAAGAGATGGTCCGTTCGTCTAGGGGTTAGGACACGTCCCTTTCACGGATGAAACACGGGTTCGATTCCCGTACGGACTACTCAAAAACAAGCCCTCTGTCATCAAATGGCAGGGGGTTTTTTTGTTAGCTTCATTTTTCCGGAATTCGCCACATTAATTTAAGTGTAATTTGCATATTTGCTTCGGTATTTCGTGTCTCTGACCTGCTTGCAGGCAGAATTCTGATACCATCATTTTTTTACAAAGAACCTTGGAAAAATCAAATCAGCTGACATTCCCCGAAGGAGCAGTTTCAGGATTCATTGATTGCAATGATGCATTTCGGGAAGAAATTGCCGCTACCATCAGCACCGATACATCGCCAGCCTTATGAACAGCAGCAGTATAGAAAACGGAAGGATGGAAAGCATTAAGGTAAGCGTTGTCGTTCCGGTTTACAATGGTGCTGAAACCATTTCTGAGCTTTTCCAAAGGATAAGAAAGGTTTTCAAAGACCTCTCCATGGAGTTTCAGGTCGTTTTTGTAGAAGATTGCGGGAAAGACAACAGCTGGGAGGTTATCAGCAGACTTAAACAGCAATTCCCGGAAGAAATCAGAGGCATCAAGCTTAACCGGAATTTTGGTCAGCACAATGCCACCATGTGTGGCCTTGAGCATGCAGACGGAGATGTAATGGTAACCATCGACGATGATCTTCAGATATTTCCGGAAGATATTCCCCTGCTGGTGAAGCGGCATCTGGAAACCGGAGCCGAACTGGTTTATGGCAGCTATGGTGAGAAGAACCACAATTCGTTCCGGAATCTGGGCAGTCTATGGGTGAATAAAACGCTGAACATCGCTTTCGGAACGAAAGGCAGTATTACTTCTTTCCGGCTGATAACCCGAAATCTCCGGAACAACATCATTCAGCACAGGCAGAGTTTTGTTTTTTTGGACGGACTCTTCAATTGGCATACTTCTCATATTGAAAAAGTTCTGGTAAGGCATCAGTCTCGGATGACGGGAAATTCCGGATATACCATCTGGAAACTGATTTCTCTTTCCAGCAACATGCTGTTCAATTTTACCACAATACCTCTTAAATCGCTGATTTACCTTGGACTATGCATTTCGCTGCTGAGTTTTCTTTCGGGATTTTACTTTATTCTCAGGAAGATAATTTTTGATGTTCCGGTGGGCTATACATCCATCATTGTTTCTATTTTTTTTATGGGAGGTCTTACCCTGCTGGTGCTTGGCGTAATCGGAGAATACATCGGACGGCTCTATACCCTCCAGAACCAGAAACCACAGCATTCTGTGAAAGAGATTCTATAAATGAACGAGTTTTCCATTTCACCCGCTGAATCAAGGACATTTGAGCTGCAGATTTTCCGGGCAAAACTATCCTCCTGGGATGATGAATTTGTAGCGTCCTGGGGTAATGCAGGACAGGCAGATATTGTGATTTCCAGAATTGACACCAGTCTTCAAAACCGTCTTTTTCTAATTCAACAACAGTTTCCTGATACATTTCTTGCCGATACCCTTGTGTATTACGGAGGGTCTGTGCGCGGAAAAACCAGGCCGCAACTGCCCCCTCAGGTAAGCATTGTTCGGGGAGGCAACGAGCATCATGGGGTTCTGGAAGCCCTGATAAACAATATTTTTCAGGGTTATCAGAATCACTACCACAGCAATCCGCTTTTTAGTTCAGTAGACCTGGCTAAAGGATACCTCGAATGGTGCTGGCCTTTTCTCACAGAAGCGGATAAAATTTGTCTGATTCTGATGGAAGACGGAATTCCGGCCGGTTTTCTCGCAGCGAGATTGTATCCGGAGCAAGCCTATGCCGACATCATTCTCAACGGCGTGCTAAAATCCTTTGAAGGCCGTGGTTATTATTCTTTCCTCCTCAGAGAGCTGATGGCAATCCTTGCCGATTCCGGTTTTGAAAGGGTTGTGGTTTCCACGCAGCTTAATAATCAGCGTGTTCAGTCTGTCTGGACAAAAGAAGGTCTGATTCTCAGACAATCCTTTTATACATTTCACCATTTTATTTCTGCTTCGGCGATGGATGCCCTGGCAAAATCTTCTATGTAATATGATGATTCCATTCAACAAACCATATCTAACCGGAAAAGAAGCACACTACCTTTATCAGGCAGTTTTCTCCGGAAAAATCAGCGGTGATGGTATTTTTACCAAAAAGTGCCATCAGTTCTTTGAAGAAAAATTCGGGTTCCCAAAGGTTTTACTTACTACTTCGTGTACCGATGCACTTGAACTGGCTGCCCTGCTTTTAAGGATTGAGCCAGGAGATGAGGTAATCATTCCTTCCTATACCTTCGTTTCTACCGCCAATGCCTTTGCGCTGAGAGGCGCTAAAATCAGGTTCGTTGACAGCAGGAAGGATCATCCCGGAATGGATGAGGATAAAATTGAGGAAGTTATCAACGAAAAAACAAAAGCCATAGTTCCGGTCCATTACGCAGGTGTCGCTGCCGACATGGATAAAATCATGAGCCTTGCCCGTAAGTACAACCTGAAGGTGGTAGAGGATGCTGCCCAGGCCATTGATGCCTGGTATACCGGAAAAGATGGCAAAAAACCGCTGGGAGGCTGCGGCGACATGGGCTGTTTTTCATTTCATGAAACCAAAAACATTATGGCCGGCGAAGGAGGAATGCTGGCTATTCAAAACCAGGACTATGCCGCCCGGGCAGAAATCCTGCGTGAAAAAGGAACAAACCGCTCGGCCTTTTTCCGTGGTGAAGTAGATAAATACAATTGGGTAGACATCGGGTCCAGTTTCCTTCCCAGCGACATCATTGCGGCATTTCTGTATGCACAGCTTGAAAATCTGGAAGACATCCAGCATCGCCGTATTTCTCTCTGGAACCTCTACAATAACAATCTGGAATCACTTGAAACCCGGGGATTTCTTTCAAGACCTAAGGTTCCGGTGTTTGCAAGCCAGAACGGACACATGTTTTACATCATCTGCCGCAACCTGGAAGAAAGAACCGGATTGGTAGAACACCTGAGAAAAGACGGGGTTTATGCCGTTTTCCATTACCTGAGCCTTCATGCAGCCCCTTATTTTCAGGCAAATCACGATGGAAGAGCACTTCCCGAATCCGATCGCTATACGGATTGCCTGCTGAGACTTCCTCTCTTTTATGAACTGCAGGAAAGTCAGGTTGACATGATCTGTGAATCGATTGATGGCTATTTTCGCAGTTTGTAGCTAAACTGGATAAAAAAGGCCTTTCCGTTACAGAAAAGCCTTTTTTTGTTGACATACATCGGGGGTTAGTCTTCCAGAAGACCACCAAGTCCGCCCAGATTTCCAAGGATGCCACCGCTTTCCTTGTGTGCATTGGCACCGGCTGGGTTGAGGGCACCGATAAGTTTTCCAATAGGCATAGACTGAAGCCAGACTCTTCCGGTACCGCGAAGGGTTGCAAGAAACAAACCTTCGCCTCCGAAGAGCATGGATTTCAGGCCGCCGGCTCTTTGAATATCAAAGTCAATGGTATTTTCAAATCCGACAACGCAGCCCGTATCCACCCGGAGCGTTTCATTGTTCAGCTGACGTTCAATAAGCGTTCCACCCGCATGAATGAAGGCCTTTCCATCGCCTGATAGTTTTTGAAGAATAAAACCTTCGCCTCCGAAAATTCCGGCTCCGAATTTTTTATTGAAGTGCAGCGCCAGTTTGGTACCAAGTGCGGCGCAGAGGAAAGCATCCTTTTGTACGATTAGTTCATTTCCCCTCATAGTGGAAAGATCAACCGGAATGATGGTACCGGGATAGGGTGCGGAAAAAGCGACATGACCCTTTCCATGACCATGATGGGTGAAATGCGTCATAAACAGCGATTCACCCGTGAAAATCCGGCTGCCCGCTGCCAGCATTTTATCAAAAAACCCTGAATTGGGTTTTGAGCCATCGCCCATCTTGGTTTCAAACTGAATGCCCTCTTCCATGTACAGCATGGCGCCGGCTTCTGCTATCACAGTTTCACCCGGATCAAGCTCAATTTCAACAATCTGAATGTCGTCTCCGATGATTTTGTAATCTACTTCGTGGGATTGCATGGTATTACTTTAAGGAATTATTTTCGAATTACTATTGAAGATTTTTATTGCGATTCGCTTGAAATTCAATTTTCCAGAGCAGCCACACCAGGGAGAACCCGGCCTTCCATGTACTCAAGCAAAGCGCCTCCACCAGTGGAAACATAGGAAACACGGTCGCCGAATCCAAACTGATTGATGGCTGCAGCAGAATCTCCTCCGCCGATGAGCGAATATGCCCCTTTTGCGGTAGCTTCTACCACTGCATGTGCGATGGCCCGGGTTCCTTCTGCAAAAGCCGGCATTTCAAAAACGCCCATCGGACCATTCCAGAGAATGGTCTTGCAACTCAGAATCACTTCTCTGAAATCAGTCTGCGCTTTTTTACCTATGTCGAGTCCCATCCAACCCGCCGGAATACCCATACTTTCGCAATTGGTTTTCTGTGCCTCGTTGGAAAAGGCATCGGCTATAGTAGAATCCATAGGGAGATGCACTTTCACTCCTTTTTGCTTTGCAGACTCCAGGATTCGGATACAGGTTTCAATCCGGTCTTCTTCCAGAAGGGATGAACCAATCACGCCACCCTGAGCTTTCCAGAATGTGTAAGCCATACCACCGCCAATGATGAGATGATCGATGCGGTCAAGCAGATTTTCTATGATGAGAATTTTATCCGAAACCTTGGCACCACCCATGATGGCCACATAGGGCTTTTGAGCAGCATCCAGCACTTTCTTCGCATTTTCAATTTCAGCATGCATTACGAAACCTGCTGCCTTTTCTGAAAAAAACTGCGCCATTACGGCAGTTGATGCGTGTGCCCGGTGAGCTGTTCCGAAGGCATCATTCACATAAACATTACCCAGGGCTGACAGCTTTTTTGCAAAATCCGGATCGCCTTTCTCCTCTTCTTTATAAAAGCGGAGGTTTTCCAGAAGGAGTATTTCGCCCGGTTTAAGTGCGGCGGCTTTTTCAGCTGCTTCTGAACCAATACAGTCGCCGGCGAATTGAATCGCTTTTCCGAGCAAACTTTCCAGCGAAGAGATAATATGCCTCAGGGAATACTTCTCCGAAGGCCCGTCTTTGGGACGCCCCAGATGAGACATCAGAATAACCGATGCACCTGCATCGAGAAGATAGCGGATGGTAGGTACTGTGGCACGAAGACGGGTATCGTCTGAAACCTGAAATTCAGCAGTCAGGGGAACATTGAAATCGGCCCGGAGAAGTACTTTTTTACCGGAAAGGGCAAGGGAGGAAATTGAATTCATTCTGGAATTTTTGAGGGCGCAAATTAGAAATTCTCTTTGATTTCAGGCCGGATCAGCATCATCGGCCGGATATCCGCTGCAAGCGGCAGGAAATTTTCTCTCCTTCGCCCGCTGATGAAACCGGAACGAGTTCCAGCACGCTGTTTCCCTGCGGAACAGAAACCGTAATTACATCCCTGCCATCGGGCAGGTAATCCTGAAGTGACTGACCATTGAGAACAAGCAGTATTTTTTTTAAAGGAAGCCGGCCGGGTACGAGAAAAAAAGGCAGCTTTATGTCCGGACCTTTTGTGCTGAAAAAATCACCGGGAAAAGGAAGGCGGATTGCGGCCGGAAGCGAATTCTTCCTTTTGATTTCATTTTTTATCCCTGAGCTTGCCTTCAGCCTTCTGAGTGCCTCTGCTTCATCCCGGCAAAGAATGGCGGCATCTACCAGCTCGGGCCGGCGGAAATGCCGGCGAAAAGCTGCGACGGAAAAAGATCCCGGAAACTGAACTTCCGATGAGGCCGGCATCCAGGTCAGCAGTCTTTCTCCGGCAGGGGAAGCATCGTAATAACCAGAGGGTGTCCAGATGATCCAATCGCGACCAGTGGAATCAAACAAAAGGGAAGCATATTTTTTTCCGTTAACAGCATTTCTGAAATCAACGATTCCGCCTTCAGAGATGGTAAAAACAGAACTTCCGTCTTCATCTGCCTTGAGCGCCAGCAATGGTGAGTCAGAATCAGAAACCTGCCATACCTTTTCCGATTTCCCGTTCAATGCAAGCAAGAGGGACTGCCGGTAATGGATAAATGCCAGACCCGCTTTTTCAGAGACATCAAATTTTACAAATTCATCCAGGGAAGAAATACCCGACCTGCCAATCCGCACACCATTGAGGAAAACACCCGGTGAAAAAGCTGAGGCCGCCTGATTGGATGTATCTTCCGCCTCACTGAACCGGGTAGTGCTCAGCCTGAATTTCCTGGAATTGAGGATGGGAAAATGCACGATGTTACTGTCCTGAATGGTAGTTTTTTCCATCCCGAATTGCCGGCTGCGCAGGTTGAAACGGAATTGAAGCCCGCTTTTCTGCCATAAAACCAGACGATCTGCTCCGGAAACAGCCAGCCGTGGATTTTCAGCCGGCAAATTTGGTTCAGAGACGACCTGAGAACTCTGCGATGTCCTGCCCGTTCTGATATCAAAAAAGTGGAAGGAGCCCCTTGAAAAATTCACAAGAATGGAATCATTCAAGAGGCCGGTTTGCTGGTAAAGCTTCATCCGGGGTTTCGGAAGGACCCCGACTCCGGCACTGGAGGGCGTAATCAGAAAAAAGGAATCGGCAGGCTGAATATTCAGAAGAAAGTGCTTCCTGAACCGAAAAATCTCCACATCACTTTCAGACCTCAAAGGGTATGACCAGAATTCTTTTCCTTCTTTCTGAACCCTGATACCATCAGCTCTCAGAATAAAATCCGTCTGGTTCAGATCAAAACAGATTTTGATTTCCTCCGAAGCCGATAAGCCCTGATTTCCGATGCTGAGATGATGAACCGGTCGTATGTCTCTGCTCTTATCATCGAAAGCAGGAACCGAATGAATCCGGGGCTGGGGATCTTCCGGATCCTTCGCCATTATTCTGAGGCTTCCAGTACTGAAATCTGTGAAGCGAAGCGTTTGACCATGAAAAATTGAGACTGCTTTCCTTACGGTTTCGGTCCTGAAAACCATCTTTTGTTCAGGAAAATTAAGCAGAAAGAGCTCATGCCTTGCTTCTTCATGTTCGGGACTGCCATCCGGACCGCGACCTTTTATCAATTTGGAAATCAAAGATAAGGCAACGTCATGACCATCTTCTGATACAGATGATATATCAAAAATCCGCTGCTCACGCTGATGGCCCGGCCAGAAACCGAGCGGAATTGTTTTTACAAGAACCGGCCTGATTGTGGTATTAATGGTATCAAACCGTATCAATGCCAGATTCTGACTTCGGTCCAGAGCATAGATGTGGCCCGCAGGGCCAGCCTGAATTTTTTTTATGTGCCTGAATTCAAAATTTGTTTCCGCAGACGGAATCCAGTTTTGGGATAATACAGAAAACGGGCCCGTCAGGACCAAAAGCAAACAAATATTACGAAACATCTTGTCCATACGCGAAGACGGAAAAATCAGGAACAAAGAACTTGTAAATTAAGCCTCTTTTTCAAATACAAAACTGATACGGGCCTCATTCAGAAGGGGAAAGTAAAAAAACTCTTTTCAGATACCTGCAAGCATCACAACGAGTCCTGATGTAGAAGAATTCGGACATGAATTTTAACAGATATACCACCGAGAAAAAGATGAAATAAACAATGAAGTGACTGATGCCTGTCATAATTTTGGATGGAATGCTTGTATGGCGTACTATTGCAAAAAAATGTGGAGTCCAGACCCCACAATAAAAAACGGACCAGTTTTAACTCAAATAATTATTAATCCTAAAAAGATGCAAAAAACCATGAAAACATTGGTTTCCCTGATGATAATCGCAGGCATAGCATTCAGCTGCGAAACCGTCAAGGTTGCCAAATTTGCTTCCGTGGAAAACGTTATTGACCTTAAGCTCAATTCGTCAATTGCGGAGGTAACCTCAGCTCTGGGTTCTAAACCCTACAACATTTACTCCAATCACAGAGAAGGGTATGTTGTTTACACCTACAAATACAAGGTCACCGAGCGTAAGATTAGTCCGAAACTCGTGGATTCAAGAGGTGGCGAAAGCAATGGCACTGAAGAATACAACAGCAAGGAACAGTTCCTTTACCTTTTCTTCAAAGAGGGAAAGCTTGAATCTTTCGTAACCACAGAAGGAAGAAAAGATGTGAATGACCTGATCATCACCAACAACACCATTCAGGCAGTAAGTGCCGATAAAACCAAGTTTATCTCTGTTCCATAATCATTAAACAAATTCTGTCATGAATATAAAGTTATTCTCTGTTTTGGCTGCACTCGTTTTGCTTAGCAGCTGCGAAACCGTTAAAGTATCCAAGTTTGCTTCTGTTGAGAACGTAATGGAGCTAAAGCTGAACTCTACCCTGCCAGAGGTGATTTCGCTTTTGGGTTCCAAGCCTTACAACATTTATGCAAACCATAAAGATGGCTATACCATTTATTCTTATAAGTATAAACTGGTTGAGCGTAAGGTTAGTCCGAAAATTATCAACAGCCGCGGCGGAGAAACCACCGGAACGGAAGAGTATATGAGCAAAGAGCAGAATCTGTATCTATTCTTCAAAGACGGAAAACTTGATTCCTTCTTTACCAGCGAAGGCAGAAAGGATGGTTCATCACTCATTATACTTAATAACACCATCCAGATGGTTGCTTCCGACAAGGCAAAATACATCAATGTAGCGCCTTCGGATGATTCCAAAAATGCCCCTGCCCCGGTAATTAAGAAAAAGAAGAAATTTTTCTTCTTCTGATAGCTCACCGGGCTTTATCAATATTTTATAAAAAACCCGCTGACTCACAGCGGGTTTTTTATTATTCTCCGACCGTCAGGAAGCAAATCCGCAACCCGATGATCCAACCACGCGGTGAAAAATCAAGTTAAAAATCAGGCTTCATTCGGGAACAAAATTTTTTTGCTGCATAAGCCTCTCCAACCAAAGGGAATAATTCCTATTATTGCGCCACAAAACAGAATTCGGCTAATCGTATCAAATTCAATTTTCTAAAATTTAAATTAAATGGCTTCTGCAGCAACGCCTAAACAACCAGCTCCGGCTAATAAGGCCAAGTCTTTTTTTGCCGGCATCACCATGGTGATCATCTTCATTTTTGCCTGGGTATTTTATCTTTATGTTCTGGGAAGTCCAGGCAACTTTCAGGGAGGCGATATTAACAACCACCCGATTGAAGATGGAATCGGAAAATGGCTTGGCACTGTATATAAAGGGGGTGTAATTGTACCCTTCCTGATGTCTTTCTTCCTGATGGTAATAACCTTTTCTGTGGAGCGCCTGCTCACCATCGGAAAGGCTTCCGGCACAGGTTCGGTTGAAGAATTTGTCCGCAAAATCAAATCCATGCTGAGTGCCGACAATGTCGACGGTGCCATCGCCGAGTGCGGAAAGCAGCAGGGTTCGGTAGGAAATGTGATTCAGTCTGTTCTGCACAAATACAAGGAGATGCTTGACGAACATGGTATGGCAAAAGATCAGAAAGTTCTCGCCATCCAGAAAGAACTGGAGGATGCCACTGCACTTGAGCTCCCCATGCTGGAGAAAAACCTGACCATTCTGGCAACCCTCGCCTCTGTTTCAACACTGGTAGGTCTCCTAGGAACCGTACTTGGTATGATCCGCGCTTTCGCCGCTCTTGCCAATGCCGGTGCACCTGATTCAGCTGCCCTATCCACCGGTATTTCCGAAGCTCTTATCAACACAGCCCTCGGTATCGGTTCTTCGGCATTCGCTATCATTTTCTACAATCTCTTCACCAGCAAAATCGACAACCTCACCTATTCCATCGATGAGGTTGGATTCAGCATCATTCAGACTTTCGGATCCAAATCCAGGTAATCCAGATTTCTGACCTGAAGCCGATTAACAACCATGGCGAAAGTTAAAATACCGAGGAAGAGTATTTCGCTGGACATGACAGCCATGTGCGATATGGCTTTTCTGCTCCTCACCTTCTTTATCCTCACCGCCAAATTCAAACCAGACGATCCCGTAGTGGTGGATACTCCTGCCTCCATTTCGGATACCAAGCTTCCCGATAAAGACATCATGACCATCTCCATCGACAAGAAGAGCCGTGTGTTCTTCGGCATCGACGGGCAGTTTGACCGGGAGAAAATGCTGGAATTTGTGGCCGGAAAGTATAAAGTTGGTTTTACCACTGACGAAATCAAGCAGTTTTCCTTAGTAAGTTCTTTCGGTGTACCCATCGGGAATCTCCGGGAACTGCTCGCTACAAAAGATAAAACAAAGTTCCCTCAACAGGGAATCCCCTGTGATTCACTGCAGAATGAGCTTACCGACTGGATAGCCTATGCACGATACGCCAATCCTAAATTGCGCATTACCATTAAAGGTGATGTGGATGCCAGTTACGATGTGGTAGCCAAGGTAATCGGTACCCTGCAGGAGCAGAACATCAACAAGTTTAACCTCATCACCGACCTGAAGCTGAAGCCGAAGGTGCTGTAAGAATTTTTCATCCTCGAATCCGTTAAAGACGAAAAGAAAAGATGGCAGATATAGACACCGGGGGGGGGAAAAAGGTTTCCACCAAAGTAGACATGACGCCGATGGTTGATCTGGCCTTTCTGCTGGTTACCTTCTTCATGCTCACTACCACCTTCAGCAAGCCTCAGACCATGGAGGTGAACATGCCCGACAAGACCGAGGACAACAAAACCATGAAAGTGGCGGAGTCTCGCACAACCACCCTCGTTCTGGCCGAAAACGACAAAGTGTATTACTACACCGGTACCGAAAATCCGGAAGTAAAACTTACCAATTTCTCTGAAAGCGGCCTGCGTAAAGTGCTTCTGGACAAGGTAAAAACGGTGAAAGAACCCATCATGATCATTAAGGCAAAAAAAGAAGCCCGCTACAAAAATGTGGTGGATGTAATTGATGAAATGGCCATTACCGGTGTGAAAATTTATGCGCTGGTAGACATCACGCCTGCAGATCTCGAACTTCTGGAAAAAGCACCATACTGATACTGCCTGCAATGGAAAACATGGATTACAAAAAGGCAAGTCTCAACGACCTCATCTTCGAAGGCCGGAATAAAAAGTATGGTGCCTATGACATCCGCCGCATTTACGATGAGTATGTGCTGCGCGCTTTGGGCATTGCCCTATTCGGATTTGCACTCTTTACCCTGGGTCCGGTAATCTGGGAAAAAATCAAGCCGGAAGACGAAATAGAGGAACAGGAAATTGTAACGGTGGATCCAAAAATGATTGAGCCTCCGCCAATCAATCCAAAGACACCACCTCCGCCGCCCCTTCCGGCAGCTCCCCCTCCGCCAAAGGTTTCCACCGTGCGTTTCGTACCACCGGAAGTAGCGCCGGATGAGGAAATCATTGAAGAAGATCCTCCGAAGCAGGAAGAACTTAAGCAGGTGGTGGCCGGTACCGAAACTGTTCAGGGAGATCCCGATGCCGACCCTAACGAACTCAGCATGGATCAGGCTGGTTCGGGCGATGTAATCGGCGGCGGTGAACCCGAACCGGAGTTTTCCTTCGTGGAGCAGGATCCACAGCCTCCGGGCGGAGATCTTCAGGCATACTTCGCCAAGAACATCAAGTACCCGCAGAAAGCCATCAATCAGGATATTGAAGGAAAGGTTTTCGTAACTTTTGTGGTAACCTCCTCCGGTGATGTGGATGATGTAAAACTTCTCAAAGGAATCGGCTACGGCTGCGACGAAGAAGCCCTCCGGGTGGTAAAATCCATGCCCAAATGGATTCCCGGTAAAAACGGGGGCCGGGAAGTAAAGGTCAGAATGAACATTCCGATCGTATTCAAACTGGCCCGCTGATTGATTTTCCTCAGAATTTTTTCAGGCCCCGTAAGTAGATTGCGGGGCTTTTTGCTTTTTGTTAACTGAGATTTTAATCCGAAAAATGGCAGCATCCGGAAAAAAAGAAAGATCCGCCGGCAAGCGGAAACTGCTCATCGAAACAGCCTGGGAAGTCTGTAATCAGGTCGGCGGAATTTATACCGTTATCCGCTCAAAGGTGCCCGCTGCCGTGCAGGAATGGGGCGAAGATTATCTCTGTGCTGGTCCGCTGGTTCACAAGAACTTCTCTGCCGAGTTTGATCCCACGGATGATTACAGCCATCCCTTCGGACAGGCAGTTTTGCTCATGCGGGATGCCGGTTTTCAGGTGCAGTACGGACGCTGGCTGGTTTCCGGAAATCCCAAAGTCGTGCTTTTTGATCCGAAGCAGCTGATGCACCGGCTGGCCGAAATCAAATACCTGCTTTTTGAAAACCATGACATCAACTGCCCGGAAGACAATCCGCTCTTTGACCAGTGTGCCGCCTTCGGCGAACTTGTCAAAATTTTTCACGGCTTTCTGGCAAAAGTTGCCGCTGCTACCGATTGGCAGATGTTCAGCCATTTTCATGAATGGATGTCGGCCACCTGCATTCCCGGAATCCGCAGGGATGAGCTGCCTTTCCGAATCGTATTCACCACCCATGCCACCCTGCTCGGCCGTTACCTGGCCATGAACGACGGTCACTTTTACGACCGCCTGCCCTTTTACGACTGGCATAAGGAAGCCCTGCACTTCAATGTGCTGGGCATAGCAAAAGCTGAAAGGGCTGCTGCCCATGGTGCCCATGTGTTCTCTACGGTGTCTGATGTAACTGCCCAGGAGTGCCGCTTCCTTCTCGGCCGTGAGCCCGATGTGATTGTGCCGAACGGACTCAACATCGAACGCTTTACCGCCCTGCACGAATTCCAGAACCTGCACAAGCAGTACAAGGAGAAAATCCATGAATTTGTAATGGGACACTTTTTCCAGAGCTATTCCTTCGACCTGGAAAAAACACTCTACTTCTTTACTTCAGGCAGATTTGAATTCCGGAACAAAGGCTTCGACATTACCCTCGAAGCACTGGCACGGCTCAACTGGAAAATGCACCTCGAAGGACTGGATACCACCGTGGTGATGTTCATGGTAACCAAGCAGCCCTTCCATTCCATGAATCCTTACGCCCTGCAAAGCCGGGCCATGATGGAAGAAATCCGCCAGACCACCCGATCCATTGAGCGGATTGTGGGTGATAAGCTCTTTTATTCCGTCGCCTCCAGCCGCGATAACAAGCTCCCCAACCTCAACGACTTCGTCGACGACTACTGGCGGCTCCGCCTCCGCAGGATTCTCCAGTCCTGGAAAGCCGATACCCTGCCGCTCATCGTTACCCACAACCTGGCCGACGACCACAACGATGAGATTCTCAGATCCATCCGCAGCCATGGATTACTCAATCACCGCAACCACAAAGTGAAGGTGGTGTACCACCCGGATTTCATTGCCAGCACCAACCCACTTTTCGGAATGGATTACACCCAGTTTGTGCGCGGCTGCCACCTTGGCGTCTTCCCCAGTTTCTATGAGCCCTGGGGATATACACCACTGGAGTCCATCGCCTCGGGCGTGCCAACCATAACCAGCGATTTATCGGGTTTCGGAGATTATGTGCTCAAAACCATGCCCGAGCACGAAAAGCAGGGAATCTATGTTACCCGGCGCAATCAGCGTGCTTACCACGATGCCGCCGAAGAACTCTCCGACCAGATGCTGAGCTTTGTGCGCCAGAGCCGCCGCGACCGCATCAGCCAGCGCAACCAGACCGAGCGCGCTTCCATGCTCTTCGACTGGGAACACCTTTACCTGCATTACCAAACCTGTTACCAGTAAAATAATGCCTGACAATACATTCGACTCCGGCGGAAGTTCGCCACAGGAAATAGTATTATCCTCCGGAATCTGAACGAATTGCGGTTCATCGCCGCATCCATAGTAGTGATGCATTTTTTTGAGCAGATCCGGGAAGAATTCGGTCTTGAAAACTACAATGCTCAGATTCCCTGCATGAAGGGTCTCTGTAATGCCGGGGTAGTATTATCCCAGAAAAAGCATTAGAAAATCTATTCCGTGCCTAACCTGCTTCAAATCAGAGGCTTCGCCGCCTTTTCTTCTGTATCCGTAGCTCTGCTACGAATTTCGAATAAAAGGCGCTGATTTATTGCATATTAGGCCCTCATAACGAAGTTCTAATGCATTATCTGGGATTATTTTTTGTACTAAACGGCTTCCTTATACCATACCTGCTGCTGGAGGAGGAAATCCGGAAAGGTGAAATCAGCTGGTATTTCTGAGCATCACATTACTTTAAGGGTATCCCATCATTTTTTAAAAAGGCCTTTATCAGGCTCAAAGACAGGAATTTTTCACGCTGATTTCCTGACCTCTGCTACTGCTGTTTTCTATAAACACCTTGCAGAAACCGAAAACCAGCAGGATGTAGCTTCCAAACATATATGCTGGAATCGGCGGAAAGTAGGGCGTGAATGCCAGATGACTCATGCCAATGGATATCAGGAAAAACCAGGCCCTTTCCTTCACAAGCAAAAAGAAGTAGCAAAGGCCGGAAATCGCAATCAGTAAGTTGAAAATGAATGGCTTATTGCTCAGATGCCCAAGTGAGTACGCCTGAAAAAAGTTGAGCGCGGCATTGCGGGCCAGGAGCAGAGGTTTTTCATTGAGAACACGGAAATAATTCTCTTTCATAAAAGCAAAATACGAATCCATCACCTCGGTATTTTTCACGAAACTTCCGCTTATCTCCAAACTAAAGGATGGATCCCGCTCTTTTTTGTAAAGAGAAGTACCACAGTTATCACTGAGTTGCTGAAGTCCGGGATAAGGATTGGGATAGGCACCAATTCCAATGAAAGCCGTATGCCAGAGCCCGGGTGATTTTTTAGGGCTGAGCCCCACATACTGCAGCAGCAGGGGAACCAGGACCATGGCCGCAAGATTCAAAGAGGCTAGCGCAAACCGCTTTTGAAAAAACAGGACGCCGCTAAGCATCAATCCCATCGGGAGTACCGTTTTCCGGGTTAGAAATGCAAGTATTCCCAGCGCAATCAAGGCAATTCTCACCGCCACAATTGGCCTTTTTCCAAAGAAAAACAAAACCAACAAAAAGGCTGAGATGCTTTGAAAGAAATAATAAAACGGGAAAGTTACAAAATACAGAACAAGCGGATTTATCGCATAAAAGAGCATAAAAATCAGGCGGGCCAGCCTGCTTTCAAGCATTCTGATACTCAAAAAACAAACCATTGCGTGGAGAAAAGCCTGCAGGCATACAATCGAAAATACCTCATTGAAAAAAGGAATTAATTTATGCGCCATGTACACCCAGTATAGGTATCCCGGCACATTTTGTGAATATGATTGCAGGTCCCCTTGCCCCCCTTTTTTAAATGAATACGTGTAAAATGACCAACCCCTTGCCTCTTTGAGGGAATCCACTTCAGAAGGCAAAAAATACCAGCCCCGACCGGCTTCCAGGTTTGCCGCCCCCGAAAAATAAGGCACAGACCATACCGGACTCATGCCTCGGTTTGGCAACAGGAAAAGCAATATGACTATTGTCCAGCATACCAGAAACCACCGGACCACTTTCTGGTGCCTTCCGAGGAAAGTTTCAGCAAATTTCAGGAAAGCATTTTTTCTTGTAAGCAACATCAATAGCCCCTTTTTGATGGGGCAATTTAGTCTTAAAATGAGGATTTTCATGGCGGCATTTCCCGCTGTTCGCTCCTACGCTTCGGCCTGCAGCAGGCCTGCAGGGTATCCGCTGCCATCGGGGCCGCATGCATATTCACTTCCGGAATCCGAACAATATCCTGGATTTACAGGTTCAGTAAAAAATGGAAAACGCTCCCAATGCCCGGCAATTTATCCTGAAGGAACAAGGAATGGTCTGGTACCAACCCGGGCTGTTTTCGCAGAGCGAAGCAGCTACTCTGTTCGAAGCACTTATTCAGGAGATTGCATGGAGCAGCGATACCGTAAAAATCTATGGGCGCGACATCATCACGCGGCGCAAAGTAGCCTGGTACGGCGATCAGGCCTTTGACTACCGCTATTCCGGGCACAGCCGCCTCGCTCTGCCGTGGACAAAAAACCTGCTGGAAATCAAACAACGCACAGAAGAAGAATGCGGTACCGGATTTAACTCCTGCCTGCTCAACCTCTACCACGACGGTAGCGAAGGCATGGGCTGGCATAGCGACGATGAACCTTCGCTGGAACCTCATGCTCCAATCGCCTCCCTGAGTTTCGGACAGCCCCGGCGTTTTTTATTCCGGCTCAGAAAAGACAATAGTATAAAAAGAGAGCTTATGCTGGAGAGCGGCAGCCTGCTGATGATGGATGCAGAATCCCAGCATTACTGGCATCACAGTCTGCCGGTATCAAAAAAAATCTCAGCGCCCAGAATCAACCTTACTTTCCGGCGGATGAAGGAGATAGCTGCTCGGTTATCAGAATTTTCCTTGGATTAATTTTCCAGAACTCTTTACCTTCCTTTTCAGAAACCCAGCGTTTTTCCATATAAGGTTCCAGAAATGAAAGTTTACTTTGAGGATATGATTTATCTACCCAGGCAAATTGAATTCCGTATTCTTTAATAAAACGAAGAGTGTTTTGCTGAACGGAAAAAGCCTTATTCGCAGGGAGGTTACAGAAAATACTGAAGGGGAATTCCTTCAGATGCATAGTAACATAATTTCCATGCGTTGTGCTGTCATCAAACTGGGTCACAGGAATTGAATGTGCGTCAGGATAATGAAACAAGAGTGGGATACCGGCTTTTACGTGCAAGGGAAAAGGAGAATAGTGCATAGATGAAAAATAAATACTTCTTGAAACCGGCTCCGCTTCATTCCTAAGCATCTGATAAAATGGGACATCAAAGGGAATAGATTTGTGATACCGGAATGTTTTCCATGTGAGCACAACCAAACAAATTCCTAAAATATACTCTTTTCCAGGAAATTTCAGCAGAGGAAGGGATATTTGATTGTCTTTCCAAACCAAAATAGCAAACGTCAGTAAATAAAAGAAACTACAAGCTGCTAGCGTGAATATTTGCTCAAAATCCATAAAACCGGTAAATGCATTTCCGAAAGCACTTATAACACTAAGAAGAAAAATGATAAGGATTCCATTTTTAACAAATGCAGGAAAATGCAGAAATCGACGATCAATCCACCACAAACCTCCCACACAACAAATCAATTCAATTGCGGGTGTAAATTCGGCCAGAACAGCAGAACCAGAAGGCGCTATTCTTCCTATAGCTTTTGCTATTATGAATGGAAAGATTAGAAGCGCATATTTACGGCTACGGAAAAGAGAAGCCAATACTAAAAATGGATATCCGTATAAAAAACCAAGATTAAAAAGTGCCTCTCTTCCATACTGAAAAAAGGTAAGGATGAATGTTTTTAATCCTTCCATACCTGCAGATTTTAATTCTCCTTTGGAAGGATTCATCCCGAAAATCAGAATTATAAGAAATGCACCGAAATACAGCCCATAACCCAACCAAATGCCTTTTGAAGGCAAGCGGGATTTTTCATTGCTCATCAAAAAAAACTTAGCAAAAGCGAGAATGGCTAGTAATACCGCCAGAAGAATATTAATCTGAGGAAGAATAGGTAAAAATGCAAGAAATAGATTTCGATTTTTACGCAGATTCCATAGTAATAAAAAAACCGGAATGATCAGGGCAAGCTTAGTACCAAATAAATCAAGAACATGAAATAGAAAGTAATCGTCAAAAATCAACAACTTTCCCTGTGCAAAACACAAACTGAAAATGATAATTGCCAAAATAAAGCCAGATAATTTCCGTGTTTCTGGCAGAGAATTTAAACTGAATGATACAAGCAAATTCAGAAAAACAGGGATAATAAAACAGGTAATCCATAAATCCGTTTGATTTGTTACCTCTGCAACCAATCGAATTAGCCATAATTCAGTGAAATGGTAAAGGTTGAGTGAGCATAGTTCCGGGAAGAAAAGGGATTTATCCAAAAATAAATTCTCCGTACCCGAAATTTTTAAAGCATAGGCGGATCCTGCATAGCTCACAAAATCAATAAATGGTTGCCGGCTGATGGTTATAAAATCTGGAGCATACGACTTTACCATGTAAAATGTTAAAAAAAATAACATCCCAGTAGGAATAAGCACGTCCCTCCAAAAAAACTCCTGTTTTCCAGCAGTAATTTCAGTCTTAACTTCAGACCGTATTCCTAGCAGCATGAAAAAGGGCAGGAAATTAAGCCATTGCATGGTTAGCCCTTTTGTAACCCAGATTGCAACAAAACTCTGAGTAAATAAGTAGCCGAAAAATACGGCTGTAAAAAGACGTAGATTAATATTGGTATTACCCAGTTTCCTGCACAAAAAGCCAGAAGGAATCCATCCCAGGGAAAGCAGTACAACCACTAACAGGAAATTGATCAGGAGAACTTCAAAAAACAACATGTTACCTTTTACTATCAATTTCTGCAAACTTAGTTTAATTCCCCCAGCACCTTAAAACAAAAAACCACCATGAACTGCTAAAAATTTTCTGCGGATCAATCATCAATTTGTCCGACTGCTTACCTTGTGCCCATGAATCCTTACGCATTCGTGTCTATTCTCCAAAGTCTGCTCTGGCAGCTGAGAAAACGGATCAGTGAAAGGCAGTTCCTGCTGTTTACCAGCGTGGCCGTTGGTTTTCTTGCCGGAGGTGCTTCCATTACCCTCAAGACCTTTGTCTTTTTTGTGCAGGAATACCTGGCTGGCCTCCGGATTCAGGAAAAATGGAGTCTGGGCCTGGTATTCCTTCCAACGGCCGGTATGCTGCTTACCGTTTTTCTCATCCGTACTTTCTGGCCGGAAACCTTTACCAGAGGAATATCTGCCATCGTGGATTCCGTGCGGAACAAAGACGGAAAACTCCCCTTTTCCCAGACCTACAATCACATTTTCACCTCCGGCATTACCGTAGGTTTCGGCGGATCAGCAGGGGTGGAGGCTCCCATCGTGGCAACCGGTGCTGCACTGGGTTCCAATGTGGCCGACTTTGTGCAGCTTCGTATTCAGGACCGCAACCTCATGCTGGCCTGCGGCATCGCAGCCGGGATAGCCGCTTCCTTTAACGCGCCCATCACCGGAATGCTGTTTGCCGCCGAGGTGTTTCTGGTAGACATCAGCCTGGCTTCCATCGTACCGGTCATGCTGGCTTCGGCAACCGGAGCCCTGCTTTCCAAAGTAGTCCTTTCCAAATCCATCCTGCTTCATTTTGAAATGCAGGAAGCCTTTCGCTCAGAGAATCTTGGCTTTTACATCCTGCTGGGATTACTCACCGGTTTTACCTCCATCTGGTTTACTTCTTCCTCCAATAAGATTTCGGCCTGGCTTCAGAAAATACAGCAGCCTTATTTCAGAGCCCTGCTGGCCGGTGGAATCCTGGCACTGCTGCTGCTCCTTTTCCCGGGTTTTTATGGGGAGGGTTACGACACGGTAATGAATCTGGCCAGCTTTCATCTCTATCGCCTTTTTGAAGGCAGCCTGCTCGGCAATCTCGACGAAAGGGGAAGCTGGATTTTCATCCTCTTCATTTTACTCTCAGCCTTTTTGAAGGCCATTGCCACTTCTCTTACGCTGGGCGGTGGTGGCAACGGAGGTCAGTTTGCACCCAGCCTGTTCATCGGGGCCAACCTGGGTTATGCCTTTTCCAGGGCATGCAAAATGCTTGGGTTTGTCTCCGTTTCTACCAGCAATTTCACCATCGTGGGAATGGCCGGCATCATCAGCGGTTTCTTTTTTGCACCCATGTCGGCCATCTTTCTCATTGCCGAACTCACCCAGGGCTACGAACTCATGATTCCACTGATGCTGGTCTCCGCCCTGAGCTATTCGGTGGCAGTGCGTTTTGGTCCGGGCAAAAAAGGCCGGAGCACTCCGCGCCGCAGTGAAGATGACCGGCAGGTACTGGAGAAACTGCACATCCACCGCCTGATGGAAACCGATTACGATGCCCTGCATCCCGGCATGAGCCTGCAGGATTTTATTCCGGTCCTGGAGCGCTCGGCTCACAATACCTTTCCGGTGCTGGGGAATGAAGGAGAATTACTGGGCATTGTTGCCTTCAGCAAAGTAAAAGACTGGATTTTCCGCAACGAGTACGCCGGTATCATCACTATAGGAAAACTAATGAAGCCACCGGCAGCCTTCATCCTGCTCGAAAGCGACAGCAGCGCCGGCATTCTTGAAAAATTTGACCAGACCAGGGCCTTCCGCCTGCCGGTTGTAGGCGAGGGAAACCGTTATATGGGTTTCATTACCAAAGGCGCGATTCTGTCGGAGTACAGGAGGGAGATGCTGTCTGGTCAGTGATCCGCTGTGCCTAAAATCAGGACAAAAAAAGGACCTGATTTTTCTTCCAGCACCTCCGAGTTCCTGATTCCCGGAATCCAGAGAATTCGCCCGCCTGCATCTTCCAGGAGATACTGAGTGCTTTTTTCAGTTGGACTTAGTTTAGCCTCGCTCAGCACATCGCTGACCTTCTTTTTCTTCCCGCCCATGCCTGCCGGGGCGATGCGGTCTCCTGCCCTCCATAAACGGAAAAGCAGGGGAAATTTCAAATTTTCAAGAGGTGTTGACCAGAGGTAAAGTCCGCCGTTTTGCGGGGGAGATGAGCTCAGTTCAGCCCTTAGAATGAGTTTGTCTGACAATTGAAAAACGGCCTTTTCTGCCCTTTCAATGCAGACTTCAGGGAGCAGGACTTCTCCTTCCTTCCGGAACAGGAAACGCGGATAACGGAACTCTGCCACCAGTCCGCTGCCGTTACTTCGGACGCGGCTTTCCGTTTTTCCGCAATTTTCGCTCAGGCTGAAGGCATCAGAAAAGGAAAAACCATTTCGCACCAGCAGGTCGGTGAGAAACCAGGTTCCCAGCGGATGGGCCTCAATGGCGTCCAGGCAGTATTCAACGGAAGATGCATTTTTTAACTTCAGGAAGGCCTGATTAAGTTCCTCGAAAGTATGGTCCAGCACACCGGCCTGGAGGGAAAGGCGTTCCGCATTCCGGAGCAGCACGCCGGAGTAACCGGGGAAAACATCTTCCAGCAGGGGCAGCAGCTGATGCCTGACCTGATTTCTACGGTAAGCATCGCCGGCGTTGCTCACATCTTCACGCCAGTGCAGACCGCATTCTTCCGCATAAGCCTGCAACTGCTCCTTTGAAAAAGGAAGCAGCGGCCTGCGGCGCAATCCGGAAGACGGGTTCATGCCTTTCAGCGCACGGATACCGCCGCCACGGAAAAACTGCAGCAGGATGGTTTCCAGCTGGTCACCGGCATGATGACCCAAAACCAGGTGCCGGATGCCGCGTTCGGTTGCCAGATTTTCAAGCCATTCGTAGCGGAAATTCCGGGCATTTTCCTGCAGGGAACCCGGCATTTTTTTAAGGGTTTCGCCGGCTCTTTTCAGGTGGAATAGCATATGATGATTTCCGGCCCATTCCTGTACCAGTTTTTCATCCAGAAAAGAATCCTCACCTCGGAGTTCAAAGTTAACATGGGCAATTTCAATGGCATAACCAAGGGAATGCAGCGCATGGACCAGAACCATGGAATCCAGTCCGCCGCTGACGGCGCAAAGCAATACATCTTCTTTTCTGAAAAGGGCTTCCTTTTGAACGAAGGAGTTTAGATTGTCGAGGAAACCGGTCGGATTCATCACTCAAAGAAAGGCAATAAAACGCTTTCTTATCCCCGGCTTTTGAACTTTGCCGGTACGCCGGCAACCATGACATTATCGGGTACATCATCAATTACTACAGCTCCTGCAGCTACTACAACATTATTTCCTACTCTTACTCCGGGATTAATGATGGCACCTGCACCTATAAAACTACCATCTCCAACTTTTGACTCTCCCAAAATAATAGCTCCCGGCGCAACCTCACAAAAATCACCCAATTGCACATCATGACAAATTAAACAGCGCAGATTTAGCAGGCACATAGTGCCAATTTGGGAGCCATTCTCCATAATAACACCCGGAAGGATTGTATTTCCTAAACCCATAAGAACATCCTCGTTCGTTATGGCCGATGAAGAAATCAGGGAAAATGGCTTACCGCCTAGCCGGGTCAATTCATCAAAAACTTTTTTTCTTACAACTGGATTGCCCATTCCCAGAATGAAATCATTATTTCCGCTATGAAACAGTTTCTCCACATCCTCTAGCCTATTGAAAACAGCAAACTCATAAAATGATTTTATTTCCTGATTTTGGTCGTACACGCAAAATTCAGAATCAAGGTTTTTCTCCCGAAGAATCGGAAGTATTTGTTTGGCTAAACCTTTGGCACCAACGAGCAGCATGGATTATACTTTCGGCTGATTCATAGTACCGGCAAAACTCCAGAAACGCATCCCTGAAAAATTAAAAAACATAATGAAAGGTATCAGACAAAGCTGTGTGTAAAACGGATGCACTTTGTATGAATCAACCAAATATTTCAGAACAAAAAAATTTATGATATAAGTGCCTCCATAAACACAGAGAAATTTAGTAAATTCTGAACGAAATTGTATGCGTGCAGAATATTTAAAAACCCATAAAAAACTAGCCATAAATGTAAATAGCATACCGAATACCCAGGTGAGAAAATGCGCCAATAGATAATTAGTCTTTACCTGTTCCATTAAAAGCCAGTAAAGAACAAGCGAAAGCAAAAAATTAAGTGCACCTACTCCACCGTAGCGCAGAAACTGAGAAAATATATCCTGATATTTATTTAGAATCATCATCATAAACTTCTTTTATGATGTAATGAGGACGCTTTTTGGACTCCTGATAAATCCTCCAAATGTATTCACCTATAATGCCCAACATCATTAAAATTAGGCCACCGGAAATTGAAATCAAAATCATAATTGGGGTCCATCCCTCAAATGGAGTTTTATAAAAAATGAAATTGTAAGCAAGGCTAATTGAATATGTTATGCCAAAAAGGAAAAACAGGAAGCCCATAAAAATCATCAATCTTATCGGAAACCGAGAATAAGTATAAAACGTATTGTAAAAAATTGAGAATCTTCTTAAAAAACTATACTGAGATTTTCCAAACTCTCTTTTTAATCGTTCATATGGAATGAAATCTTTTTTAAAACCAAGCTCAAAAATATCAATGTGCATTAATCTGGTCCGGTCCTCAACAAGATTTAAGTAATGAAGGGCTTTTTTATCAAGCAAATAATAATCAAAACCACCTTCAGGGATTTCATGATTTGTGTTAACTTTAAGAAACCAGAAAAGAAGCCGCGAAGATGTATCAGAAACTATGCCATCATTTCGTTTTACTCTTTTGCAAATAACGATTTCATTACCGCTTGCCCATGACTCAATCATCTTTGGAATTAATTCCAAAGGATCTTGTAAATCAGCGGATAGTGTAATAACTGCATCACCCTTAACAAGCCTTTGACTTGCAATTGTTGCTACAACCTGGCCAAAATTTCTGGATAAATTAATAATTTTTATTCGTTTGTCCTTTTCGTGGATTCGCCTTAGAACGGATAGCGATTCATCAATAGAACCATCATTGGTAAACACAATCTCAAATTCATACTCAGGAAGCTTTTCAAATTCAGTCCTGATTTTCTCATACAATACATCAATTGTTTCCTGATTATTAAAAATCGGGATACAAAATGAAATTAGCTTCATTCTAGGTAGATTTTATTAGAGACTGCATAACCAAATCCATCAAGACCAAAAGTGTTTCCATTATATAGCATATAATAAAAATCTTCATGATGGAATACATGACAATATTCCATCATTTTACTATCCCAGCCAGATTCCGACAACTGAATACCCGCTTTATCATACTTTTTCACCCAATCAATACCATTTTCGGAAGTTGCCAAACCTATCTGGTAGCCCTTCCCTTTTACAGTACGATAATCAACAATGTCTCTGTACGAGAAATACATAATAAATTTATCATTTAAAGGCAATACACAGGGCCTTCCGATTGCCTTGGAAAAATCGTCATAATCAAGACAAATTTTTCCTTCCCTTCTCCAATGTATTCCGTCGGCCGACTCAGCATACTTAACATGATATGATGGCTCAGGATAATTATGAATTATACTCCATCCAGTACAAGATATGTACCACATTTTCCATATTCCCTTATCAAATATCACAAACGGAGCCGTATTAAAAAATGGCTCCTCGAGTGATCGGTCGCAAATGGGAGCATCACTGTAGCGCATAAAAGTTTCACCATTATCTTCACTGATGGCAAGGCCAATAGAAAGTCTGTAGGAAACCGAAACCTGTGGATTCCATCCAATGTAATACATGTATATTTTACCATTATGCCTGATAAGACTACAAGGCATTATCCCGGAATCATCAAAAGTACCAAGTTTCCCTAATGAAAGAATGGGTTTGCTAACATTCCCAATCAGATTAATGTTACCATGAGCAACTTCAGCATCTATGAAATAAGGGATAGATTGACTTTTCTCATTACGGCAGCTGAAAAAAATACGGTACTTGTCACCATACATATGTAAAGCAAACGGAATGGCAGCATATTTATTGATTGTTTCACTAGTATAATCAGCTACTGGGAACAATAGTCCCTTTTTCTTCCAGCTCATATTCAAAAATCTATATCATTACTTGACACATCTCCTTTCTTCGCAGGGCTTCCTTTGTAAACACCCCAGGGCTCTGTGTTTTTCACAATCGAAGCATCCATGGCAACAAGTGTTCCTTCCGCAATGGTAAGTCCGTCGCGAATAGTAGAATTAACTCCAAAAAAGCTGTAACGACCTATTTGACAATGACCAGACATAACCACATGAGAAGTGAACATCACATGATCTTCTATTTTTCCATGATGTCCGATATGGTTTCCGCTCCACATCACAACATTATTTCCGATTTCTGTAAAAGGCTGTAAGGTATTGTCTTCAAGAATAAAACAATTATCTCCAATTTTATTATGACATACCGTCGCTTTTGAACTTACATAACTGATGAGTTCGTATCCTTTGGCTTTGATTTTATTGTAAATCATTTCCCTTGTGCGGTTCATTTTCCGGGGAGACATAGGAGCAAAAAACTTAAAACCGGAAGGGGGATAAATATTCTCTACCTGATCAAAATCAACAACAGGCAGTTCGCAAAATCGCCCACTCTCAGGCAAATATTCTTTGGTTACACTGAAGGCCACTACCTCATGGTTGCTGTCATGAGTAAGATAATAATGGGCCAGCTGGGCAAAATCATTTACACCGAACAGTACTATTTTTGACATTCCTGTTTACTATTTATAAAGGTAGGTTGTAAATTCAAAAAGCCGGTAATCATTTCT
>Ga0068872_10000489_pt1 | contig 33638 bp, 27 predicted proteins | sample NOAtaG_7_FD_66441 | JGI IMG/M metagenome (GOLD analysis project Ga0068872, IMG submission 66441) | Freshwater lake microbial communities from Lake Erie, under a cyanobacterial bloom - NOAA_Erie_Diel1S_2200h metaG | ecosystem: Environmental > Aquatic > Freshwater > Lake | place: USA: Ohio, Lake...
AAGTTCCAAAATAATGGTCTTTTTACCTGTTTTTGCCAAAGTAGTTGCCAAATTAATACTTGTAAATGTTTTGCCTTCTCCGGGTAAAAATGAAGTTACTAATAGGGTTTTATTATCCTTTCCTACTCCAGCATATTGTAAGTTGGTTCTTATGTTTCTAAAAGCTTCAGACACTAATGAGTTTGGTTGAATATCCACAATTACTCCGGCCTCGTCGTTCTTTTTCACAAAAGGAATTACACCAGCGGCAGGTATTTCCGTTAATTCCTTCAAATGCTCCACATTCTTGATCCGTGAGAATAAAAGGGTTCTTAAAAAGATCACCAATAGTGAAAGCGCAAATCCGGCCGTTAAAAAGTTTCTTTTTAAGCCTTGCCTGTCTGGGCTTACTTCGCCTGTATTTCTTGGTGTTTCAATAATGGTGGCATCGGGTACAATACTTGCCTTAGCAATTCGTGTATTTGCCTTTTTTTCTAACAAAAAATTATAAATGCCTTCGTTTACGGTTAATTTACGTTGAAAGCCAAGAATATCCTGTTGCTTTTGAGGAATTGATTTTGCCTCACCAATATATTTAGAGATCTGCCCATTAATATTATCTATTTTGGTAAGTGTTGCTTTTCTATTATTATTAATATAAACCAAAAGATCCTGCTTTAATTTTTTAATATTATTGATATTCTCTTGTAATACAGGATTTGCTTCTGTTGCTATATTGTTCAACCTATTCAATTCAATTTGGCGGGTATATAATTCGGTGGCTGCTTTAGGAATAAATCCATCCTTTTCGGCAATAAATATGGATGGTGGTAAAAATTGAGGGTCTTTATCTTCGATGATATACTTCTCCAGATCGTTTAGAGATTGTATCTGCATTTGAGCTGTTGATCTTTCCTGGTCGTAAGCCCCAATTTTACCTAAAAAATCATTTTCTTCCCATCCTAAATTTACAATGGATTTACGTTGCTTATACATTTGTAAGGTATCAACGCTGGCGTTTAGCAAAACAGAGATCTCATTTAGTTGTCGATCGATGTAGTCAATAGTTTTATCATTTAGTTCAATTTTTGACTTAAGTTTACTATAAAAATACTCCTGATTCAAAGAATCTAAAATAAGCACAGCTCGTTCAGGAATGATATCGTTTAAACTCAATTCCAAAATGTTAGTGTAATCCGGATTTTCAACATCTATGTTTGCGCGGATCTTTGCGATCAAAAATTCATTTGAGTGGATAATAAACTGATAGTAAATTCCCTTTAAAGACTCGATCTTTCCAGATTTTAATTGGAAATTTTTTGTAAGTAGCATATTAAAATCCAGATCAATTAACTCCTTTCCAAAAAAGCCTTTCTTAACTTCTCGCTTACCGTCTTTTAAATAATCTATTTCATAGGAGCTACTATCAAGAATTTTAAAATCAAAAACCGTTTCATAAAGTGAAGAATTAATGTTGTTGACCATCACATTAAATGGCATTCCGCCAAATTGTTCAGTTGTTCTAACCTTTCCTACAATAAAATAAGAGATCTCCAATTTAGGTTTAAGCTTATTCACTACTTTATTTAGTAGGTCATATGACAATAGAACGCGTTTCTCATTTGAATTATCAATATAGCTTTGGCCGCCATAAAAATTCGCATCAGTTACTACATTTCCCTTATAATAGGCATCATTGTTTTGTAATAAGATCTGTGTGGAAACCTTGTACGTAGAAGTTAGACGATAAATGTAAAAAGTGCCTACAAAATAAAAAATAGGTAAAAAGATCAGAGGGATCCACCAATTGGCCTTTAAGACCCTGATGATCAAGTTGAAGTCTTTTTGGGTAACTATAGCTTGTTTAGCTGATTTTGCCATGGTGGGATTACCAACAAAATTAGCTGATTTCGTTGAAAATTCAAGGTTGTAGGGTAAAAATAATTTATGTATCTTCGTGGTTCTATTCGAGTTACTTCATGGGATTTAAACAATATAGTGTTCTTGTAATTTTCCTTCTTTTGGCGGTTAGTACTAACGGTGGAGTACCACCCCCACCTCCTCCAAGTTCCGGACCCGGACCTGTTTGCTGGCCTCCACCCTGCATACCTATTGATGGCGGTATTACCCTACTTATTGCTGCTGGCGCGGCTTACGGTGCCAAAAAGATCTATACTTCAAGAAAAAAAGCTGAAGCGGATCAGTAAATCATGTGGGCAAATCTTAAGAAAAGTGCCGTATTAAAATTTCTAGTTTCCTCCGGAGTAACCTACCTCTTACTTTATTTAATTTATCAGTTCGTTGTAAGACGTAACACGGTTTACGATCAAAAGTTTATCGGCACAATTATTACAGGAAGTGAGTTCTTTTTACAACTATTTGGATATAAGACATTTACGGTTTTACAAGACCGTGATTTTCAAGTGATTGGCATCGACGGCTCCAACGGCGTTTGGGTTGGCTCTAACTGCAATGCCATCTCCTTATTCATGCTTTTTGTGGTGTTCATCATTTGGTACCCCGGACATCAAAGGTCAAAACTTTGGTTCATTCCCTTTGGAATTATCACTATTCATATCCTAAACATTCTTCGAGTGGTGGGCCTTGCGCTTGTGGCAAAATTTGCACCTACTTGGCTCGACTTCAATCATAGCTATACCTTCACCTTTATTGTTTACGCTTACATTTTTGTACTTTGGATGTGGTGGGTAAATAAATTCGCCGGTAAAAACGCAAGTAATACATGAAAATAAACTGGAGATATTTCATCCTCTTCTTCCTTTTGTTTGCTGTGCTTGGTTATTATCGTGAAAAATTCTTTGTTACGCTTAATCACCTCATGTACATTAAATATTACGGGCATGGACATGAAGAACATTTGGATCCCTTCATCCTTTTTCTAGATAGCTTTGATTACAACTCACTTTACTACATGAAATATCCTCTTACAATTCTTTCGATCATTCTATTTGGTTGCCTGAGCTATTTTGCCGTTCGTTTTATTTTAGGTACCAAAAAATTATGGCGCTGGGTTGTTTATTCTTATCTCATTTTACTAACTTTGGCGGGCATAAGCATGCTATTCGGTTATATTGTTAACCAAAGTTTACAAAACGACGAATACACACTTAGCAGATGGTTGGTTGGAATTATTCAATCGCCCATTATAACCATATTAATTATAGCATCGCACCAATTACTAGCACCAAAGAATCAAGAAAATAAAATTGAGAACATATGAAAAAAGATCCAATCATTTTTAAATTAATAAAAGAAGAACACGAACGCCAAACGCACGGTATTGAATTAATTGCCAGCGAAAATTACGTGAGCGATCAAGTGATGAAAGCCATGGGAAGTGTTCTTACTAATAAATATGCCGAAGGTTACCCAGGAAGAAGATATTATGGTGGCTGTGAAGTTGTAGATAAAGTGGAACAATTAGCCATTGATCGCGCTAAAGAATTATTTGGTGCTGAATGGGTAAACGTACAACCTCACTCCGGCGCGCAAGCAAATGCCGCTGTGATGTTGGGAGTTATAAAACCGGGCGATACCATATTAGGTTTTGATCTCAGTCATGGTGGACATTTAACGCACGGCTCACCGGTAAATTTTTCAGGTAAATTATACCGCCCTACTTTTTACGGTGTTGAGCAAGAAACCGGATTGATTAATTACGACAAAGTTGAAGAAGTTGCTAAAAGAGAAAATCCAAAATTAATTATTTGTGGTGCAAGTGCTTATTCGCGCGATTGGGATTACGAACGCTTACGTAAAATTACAGACAGCGTTGGCGCATTATTATTAGCAGATATCTCTCACCCATCTGGTTTAATTGCCAAAGGCATTTTAAATGATCCAATGCCGCATTGCCATATTGTTACAACAACAACACACAAAACATTGCGCGGTCCTCGCGGTGGAATGATCATGATGGGCAAAGATTTTCCAAATCCATGGGGAGAAAAAACACCAAAAGGTGAAATCAAAATGATGAGCGCTATTTTAGATGGCGCCGTTTTTCCTGGAACACAAGGTGGTCCACTTGAACATGTGATCGCCGCCAAAGCTGTTGCTTATGGAGAATGTTTGAGTGATGAATACATGCAATATTGTGTTCACGTTATAAAGAACGCACAAGCTTTGGCTAATGCCTTAGTGAGCAAAGGATATAAAATTATTAGCGGCGGAACCGACAATCACTTAATGTTGATCGATCTTCGCAATAAAAACATTACCGGTAAAGAAGCCGAGAAAGCTTTAGGCTTAGCAGATATTACGGTAAACAAGAACATGGTACCATTCGATGATAAATCGCCATTTGTAACAAGTGGAATTCGTATCGGTTCTTCAGCCATAACTTCTCGCGGATTAAAAGAAAAAGATTGCATCAAAATAATAGAATTATTGGATGCTACTTTAATGAATCGCGCGAATGAGAAAGAATTAGCGAAGATCAAGAAGAAGGTAAATACGATGATGATCAAGTTTCCTTTGTTTAAGGATTAATTTTGATCGAAGCGTTCAACCTTATTTACGCCCTTTACTTTTTTAAGATTATCAATTAAATGATTCAGGTGTTTGGTATCGTGCACATAGATCATTATCGTTCCTGTAAAAATTCCGTCCTCTGTGTCAAAACTGATGGAACGCATGTTCACGTTGTTCTCACTTGAGATCACTTTGGTGATATTATTTACTAAACCTAACTCATCCGTTCCCACTAATTTTAATCCTGCCAAGAAGGAAATAAGTTGATCGTTGGTCCACTTTGCCTTTACAACTCTATACGCATAATTAGAAAGTAACTTCACAGCATTTGGGCATGACACACGATGGATCTTTATGCCTTCGCCAACGGTAACAAATCCAAAAACGTCATCACCCGGAATTGGGTTACAACATGGCGATAATTTATAATCGAGTTGCTGAAGATCATCACCAATAACTAACATGTCGCTGCCACCACGCGTGCTTGTTACTAATTGCTCGATTTTTGGTGCTTCTTTGGTCTTTTTTCCTTTAGTAGGATTTTCTTTGTGCTTATAAAAGGCCTTTATTTCCTTTATATCCACATTCCCTACAGCAACTCGATAAAATAATTCGTGCGAGGAGGGCAAGTTCAAGAAGTGCATGAAATCATTGATATTTTGCAACGTAAATTCTATTTTGTTCTTGTAGAATTTACGCTCCAACATTTCCCTTCCGCCCTCTGCAGTTTTGCGGCGTTGCTCTTTTAAAGAATTTTTTATTTTGGATTTGGCGCGAGCAGTTACAACCAATTTCAACCAATCATCTTTTGGTGTTTGTTTATTACTGGTAAGTATCTCGATTTGATCGCCACTTTTTAATTGATAACTCAAAGGCACCAACTTATGATTCACCTTTGCGCCAATACATTGCTCTCCGATCTTGGTATGAATATCAAAAGCAAAATCCAAAGCAGTTGAGCCTATTGGCAAAGTTTTCATATCGCCTTTTGGCGTAAACAAAAATATCTCGTCGCTAAATAAATTGAGTTTAAAGTCATCAATAAATTCTAATGCATTTGGATCCGGACTATCCAACATCTCTCTTACACGCAATAACCAAGCTTCGAGTTTACTTTCCTTTTCTGCCGCAGCATCTTTGTACTTCCAATGTGCAGCGTAACCACTTTCTGCTAATTCATCCATTCGCACCGAACGAATTTGTACCTCCACCCACTTTCCTTCGGGACCCATCACTGTGGTATGCAAACTTTCGTAACCGTTGCTTTTTGGTGTACTGATCCAATCACGCAAACGCTCCGGACTTGGATGATAGAAATCAGTTATAATAGAATATACTTTCCAGCAGTCAGACTTTTCATTCTCCAGCGGAGAATCGATCACAATGCGAATGGCGAACAGATCATAGATCTCCTCAAAGGCAACTCCCTTTCCTTTTATTTTATTATAAATGCTGAATATGGATTTTGGTCGGCCAAATATTTTGAAACTAAAACCCTGTTCTTGTAAGATCTCTTTAAGTGGCTCAATGAACTTCTGGATAAAGCGTTTTCGCTCAGGCTCCGTTTCAGTTAATTTTACGGCGATCTCGTAATACGCTTCGGCGTTAGTGTATTTTAAACCAAGATCCTCTAATTCTGTTTTAATGGTGTTTAATCCTAATCGATGTGCAAGCGGTGCGTACAAAAACAAAGTTTCGCTTGCAATTTTCATTTGCTTGTCGCGCTTCATGTGATTAAGCGTACGCATATTGTGCAAACGATCGGCAAGTTTGATCAGGATAACGCGTATATCCTCACTCATGGTGAGCAACACTTTCCTGAAATTCTCTGCTTGAATTGAAGAGGTATTATCTATTACACCCGAAATTTTTGTTAACCCATCAATGATCTGTGCAACTTTTTCGCCAAACAAACCACGGATGTCCTCTAGGGTAAGATCAGTATCTTCAACGGTATCATGCAAAAGCGCGCAAACAATTCCTGTTGCACCTAAACCCATTTCTTCGGCACAAATTGTGGCAACGGCAATTGGGTGATAGATGTAAGGCTCGCCACTTTTTCGTCGCATCTCTTTATGCGCTTCCACCGCAACTTCAAAAGCTTTACGGAACATTTCCTTATCGCCTTTTTCGAGGCGGCGCTTACAAGCTTTAATTAATTGCTTATAGCGATTAAGGATCTCTTTACGTTCTGCTTCAAGGTCGATCTGCATAGTTCAAATTACAGTTTGAATTTACTACTTAAATGCAAGAAACAAAATAAGAAAGAAGGATTTTTAGGATGTTTTAGATAAAGATGTGTAAAGGAGAAACCAAGACGTTTTACTTGGGAACAAAAATAGGAGTTTGTTTATTGGGGTCTGGCTTCACAGCCTTGTCGTTTTTGTTCTTTTCATTACGTGCGTCAACATCTTCCTCGATCACCCACTTACCCTTTTTAAATATCATAGAATCAAAACTTCCGTCGGGACCATAATATTGAGGCAAGCCATCCATTACCGATCCTTCTTCGCGAGGGCCTAAATGACTGTAAACAATTCTGCCGCTTTTGCTATCGTATTTTAAGCTCATGGTAACTTCGCTGCTATACTCAAACATCAAACGTTTTGGATTTTTTTTAGGGAACTTAAATGCGTCCTTTCCAAAGATCGGTGTGCCATCGGATTTAAAATATAATACATCCAAAAATTTTCGTTGTACCAATTTATCATTTCCGTCCCAAGCTATTAATGTATAGAAATCTTCACATTCAATAATATCCAAATACAGCATTCCAAACCACTTATCAGGGGTTCCAATATAGGTTTCAGGGTTTTTTACACTCCCCGATTTATCCACCAGCTTAAAAAATTCATAATGATCCTCGGTCTTGTGTTTCATAAAGCCGGTTTTAATGCGCTTTGAATTATTCACCATTAAAAAGCCGAAGAATAAATGTGTTTCATCATCCTTGTGAATATTCCATGTGATGAGTTTGAATTTTTTGTTTTTCGGACTGAGTGTAGAAATATCATGTAAGCTGTCAAACGGAAAATCGAGGGCTTTTTGGTTTGTGGCTATACTTTCGATGGCCTTTATAAACTCCTTGTTGGCCGCCATTCTATCTGCCTCTTTTTTACTGTAAAAAACTTCCGTTTGAAGACTTCTTAATTGAAACAACTTCTCGGCATAAATGTTCTTAATAGAATCTCCCTTTTGTGAGAAAGAAAACACCGACATCACCAAAAAAAGATAAATGAGTTGTTTTTTCATTTGACCGATAACGCAAATATCAGTAATTTGTTACAGTATTAAACGTTAATCCAACTATTTTATAAACCTTTATATGTTATACATACGTTTTATAAGGCTATTTCTAAGCTACCTTGGATTTATTTTACTAGGCGCAGCCATGTATAACTACGAATTAAGTATCTATTTAATAAGGCAAGGTAATGGACAGCTTAAAGTTTTAAGCGGCACTCAAAGTTTTGAAGATTACAGGGCTAATAATGTTTTAAGTGAGAAAGAATCTTCTAATCTTGAGCTAATTGATCAGATCAAAAAATTCTCCGTTGATAGTTTGGCATATAAACCAACGGATAATTTCACTTCTATTTACGATCAAAAGAAAAAACCTATTTTATGGGTGATAACTGCATCCGAAAAATATGCTTTAAAGCCAGTTGAATGGGAATTTCCATTGATAGGAAGTGTGAGCTACAAAGGGTTCTTTAATGAGCAGTTGGCCATAAAAGAAAAAAATAAATTACAAGCCAAGGGTTTTGATGCAGGTATTCGCAGTGTTTCGGCATGGAGCACGCTAGGATGGTTTAGCGACCCATTATTGAGTGCTCATTTAAATAAAAGCAAAGGAAGTTTTTGTAATTTACTATTTCACGAGCTATTTCATGCCACATTTTACAAAGCAAGCAGGATCAATGAGAATGAAAATTTGGCCAATTTTATTGCGCATAAAGCTACGCTTCAATTTCTAAAAAACGACACCATTGCGCTCTCAGAATATATATACAACCATGAACAGCGTGAACTTCTAAATAAATTTCTCAATGCAAACACAAAGGCCTATAAAACTTTCCTCGATTCGAATAATAACAACAAAAACAAGCTCATCTTAAAACAAAAACAGCTCCTTTTTTTAATAAAAAAGCTTAAAAACAGTGATATAAAAAAGGAAAAACTTGTTTTAATGACCGAACAAGAAATTCTTACTGAGCAGAACGCCTATTTCATTGATTATATGCAGTACAACAGCCAGCAAGATAGCCTCGAAAATGCTTTTAACAAATTTTATAAAGGCTCCATAAAAAACATGGTACGGTCTTTGGCTCCATAAAGGTCTTATAGTTATATTTGAATTCAAGACATTAAAAAATATGAAAACCCTTCTTTTACCTTTTGCACTCCTTTTTTCGCTTGCCTCGTTGTCTCAAACCGGTTATGATGTGAAATTCCAGATCAAGAACAACACTGATACCACCATGTATCTGGTTCGCACAATTTTTGACAAACAATACATTTCTGATACCTGTAAAAAAGTAAAAAATGGTTTAGTTCAGTTCAAAGGCAAAAAAACTTTGGATAAGGGCGTTTATACCTTAGTAAGTCAGGAGAAATCGGTGTACTTCGATTTCTTAATTAACGATAGCTATAACTTTACTATCAGTTTTGACCGCAATGATATTGTAAACACATTAAAATCGAACGGAAGCAAAGAGAATGTAGATATGTTTGCCTACCTAAAATTTATGACCAATAAAAATGCTGAGTTCATTAAAACAAAGGATCAAACCAAAAAAATGAATAAAACAGATAGCGCCAAATTTGTAGCAGAAAAATTTGAAGCTATGACAAAAGACGTTATGAAATTTGAAGAGGACTTCATGAAAAAAGTGAAAGGGACTTTTACATATGACTTTTTGAACATGAAAAGCGAAAAAGAAGCTAAGGACGTTCCATTGGCTTCTAACGGAAGACCAGACAGCATCTGGCGCTATTACTATTACAAGAATCATTTTTGGGATGGAGTAGATTTTAAAGATAAACGCATCCTTACGATCCCTTTCTTCGACGATCGTGTTAAACGTTATTTTGACGGTGTGATGTTTCAGTACTCTCCTGATACATTGATCAGAGAATTAGATTGGATGCTTGGGCAATGTGTAAAAAATGAACTCGTGTACAATTTGCTCTTAGGTCATTTTACATACAAATATGAGCAAGACAAGCGTATGAGCTTTGATAAGGCTTTTGTTCATTTAGCTGATAATTACATTTTAAATGGAAATGCAAAGGAAGTGTACTCAGATGAAACTGTAAAGGCCATTAAAAAACGCGTGGATGTTTTACGCAATTTGCTGATCGATTCTAAAGCAACAGAACTTTATATGATAGATACGGTTGACGCTCGCAAGGTCATCAAAATGGGATTTGATACCGTAGTTACAAGTAAAAGTGCAACAGAATTGTATTACAAGAACATTGATAAATTAACACCAATGTTTAAAACCCTTTACATGGTAAATGCAAAATTCACCGTGTTAGTTTTCTGGGATGTGGATTGTAGTCATTGCCAAACTGAGATCCCGAAGCTTCATGAAGAATTAAAAAAGATAAAAGGTAAGATCGATTACAAGGTAGTTTCTGTGTACACCAAAGAAGATTTTGAAAAATGGCGTAAATATATCATTGAGAAAAAGCTAAATGATTTTTATCACTTGTATGATCCTATCCATTTGAATAATATAAAAGATAAATACGATATCATTTCAACACCTGTTATATATGTACTTGATAAAGACAAATTGATCAAAGGAAAAAAGATCGCTGCCGAGCAAGTAACAGGGCTTTTAGAATATTTGAACAGCGTGGACAATACTCCAAGTAAAAAATAAAATTATATGATGATCCGATCAGCCAAATTAAAACTATCCTTCTATTTAAGTATTTTATGTGCCTTTTCATTTGCACAAGGGGGATATGATATTCGTTTCAATATGAAAGGTAATAAGGATACCATCATGTATCTTGTAAAATATGTTTGGGATCAGCAATACATAACAGATACTTGTAAAAACATTAAAAACGGCATGGTTGTTTTTAAAGGAAAAGAAGATCTGGAAAAAGGTGTTTACGTACTTGTAAGCGAAGCCAAATCCATATATTTTGATGTATTCGTTAACGAGAATCAAAAATTCACGATCACATGCGACAATAACGATATTGTGAATACGCTTAAAGTTATTGGCAATAAGGAGAACGAAACCTTTTTTAGTTATATCAAGTTCATTACCGGCAAGAATCAGGAATTTGGAAAATTTGTGGCACAAACCAAAGGAATGAACAAAGCTGATAGTACAAAGTTCATGTTGGATAAAATAAATCTAATGAATACCGACGTGATGAAGTTTGAAAAGGACTTTATGGAGAGAACCAAAGGTACTTATGTGAATGATGTAATGAATTTAAAAACTGAAAAGAATCCTACAGATATTCCAAAAGCATCAAATGGCAGGCCCGACAGTGTTTATCAATATTACTGGTACAAAAGTCATTTTTTTGATGGCATAGATTTTACCGATGATCGCATCATTCGTACTCCTTTTTTTGATGATCGCGTAAAACGCTATTTTGAGAGTGTGATCTTACAAGCTCCTGATACTGTTATACAAGAAATTGACAAGATCTTGGCCAAATGCAAGCCTGATGGATTAGTTTATAATTTATTGATTGGTCATTTTACCTATAAATATGAGCAAGACAAACGCATGGGCTTTGATAAAGTTTTTGTGCACCTATGCGATAAATACATCATTAGTGGTAAGGCTAAGAAAGTTTATGAGGATGAAACTGCAAAAAAGATCAAAGAACGCGCAGATATCCTTAGAAATATTCTTTTAGACTCAAAAGCACCTGAGATCTATATGATCGACACCATACATGGAAAAGAAGTTTTAAAACTGGGATTTGACACTGCTAAAACAAGCGAATCAATTACCAATTTATACTACAAACATATTAATAAGCTCACCCCTTGGTTTAAAACAGTTTATGGTATAAGCGCAAAATATACCGTACTTGTCTTTTGGTCGGTAGATTGTGGTCACTGTCAAACGGAGATCCCAAAACTAAACGAGGAATTAAAAGAGATCAAAGGAAAGATCGACTTTAAAGTAATGGCCATTTACACCAAAGAAGACTATGAAGCGTGGAGGAAATTTATCATTGATAAAAAATTAGACTTCATGAACGTGTTCGATCCGGTTCATATTAATGACCTCAAGAACAAATACGATATCTATTCAACACCGGTTATTTATATCTTGGATAAGGATAAAAAGATCAAGGCAAAACGCCTTGGATCAGAGCAAGTGATAGAGATGTTGAAATTCTTTGAAGCTCAGGAAAAGAAATAGCCTAATCTAAAATAATTTAAATTATTGAGGTACTCATATGTAGTGCGAAGAATTCTTAAAGTATAAATTAAATATTGTACTTTAGTCTGAATATTATCAAGCACCACGTTGGAGAATAAGGTCAAACAATTACAAGACGAAATTGCAGCTCTAAAAAAAGAGAACGGCGCGCTAAAAAAAATGTTATTTTCTGATGACATTGGGCCTACCGTAAATGTTCCTGAAGCTTTTACTCCAATATTCAATAATGCTGAAAAAGTAGTGGGGAGCTATTTCAAGGGTTTAAAATTCAATCCTACAAAAGGCACCATTGAGATAAATAAAGAACGTTACGTTCTAATGAGAGCTTCTGCATTGTCTTATGAATTCTTAAAATCAATAAAGAATTTATACAAAGACAGAGGTGAGGAAGAAGCGATAAACATTGGTAAAAATATATTGTTTGATGTAGCGCATGTACTTGGAAACGAAGACGCGTTAAGCTTTCATAAAAAACTAAATCTAAAAGATCCTATTAGCAAACTATCTGCTGGGCCGGTGCATTTTGCCTACACCGGCTGGGCTTCTGTGGATATTTCTCCTGAAAGTAATCCAAGTCCCGACGATAATTTCTTCCTTAAATACAATCATCCATTTTCTTTTGAGGCCGATTCGTGGATCAAACTAAAAAAGACATCAGAATTTCCGGTTTGCATTATGAATTCAGGTTACTCAAGTGGTTGGTGTGAAGCCAGCTTTGGTATACCCTTAACCGCAGTTGAAATAAGTTGCCGTGCAAAAGGCGATAAAGAATGTACATTCATAATGGCACCTCCCAGTAAGATCGAAGAATATCTTAAACGCGAAAAAAAGGTTGCAAAAAAATTAGTTGTTCCAAAGTTCCTTGAAAGAAAAAAAGCGGAAGAAGAACTTAAGGCAAGCGAAGAACGTTATCGAGAGCTTCTAGAACACGCTACAGATCTTATTCAAAGCGTTGACATGGACGGCAAAATAATATTTGTGAATCAGTCTTGGAAAAAAACACTTGGTTACTCTGACTCTGAACTCATTGGTAAAAATATTTTTGATTTCATCCATCCAAGTTACCACGAACATTGTATCAGTATGATGAATGAGATTTCGAATGGGCAGATCCAAAAAGTGGACAAATTCGAGCTGGCGATGATCACAAAGAATAAACGTACTGTTTTACTAGAAGGAAACATCAGCTTGAAAAAAGAGAACGGAAAGCCAATTGCCACTAGAAGTATTCTTAGGAACATTACTGAACGAAAACTATCAGAAGAAAGAATTCAGCAAGCGCTTGAAGAAAAGGAAGTTCTTTTAAAGGAAGTTCATCATCGTGTAAAAAATAATCTTCAAATAATATCAAGCTTGTTAAGTCTTCAGTCAGAAACCATTGAAGATGTTAAGGCAAAAGAAAAATATAGAGAAAGTATTGGGCGAATAAGATCCATGTCCATCATTCATGAGCTACTTTATCAAACCAAGAATTTTGACAGTGTAAAGGCTGATGCATATTTAAGTGAACTCGTAAATTACATCTCGCAAACCTATAACACTAACAAAAACATTGAGGTAAAACTTTCGATCAATATCAATACCAAACGAATTGACCTCAACAAATCCATTCCTTGCGGTTTGATCATTAATGAACTTTTGTCGAATGCTTTTAAATATGCATTTCCAAATAAAAATGCTGGCAAGGTTGAAATTACCTTATCAGCTCTATCAGAACAGCCTTACTTATTTGAATTAAGAGTTTCTGATAATGGAATTGGCTTGCCGGAAGACGTGAATCAAAATTCAAACACCTTAGGGATGCAATTAGTTTATTCTTTGGTGGATCAATTAGACGGAAAACTTACCATCGAAAGAAATAATGGAACTCAATTCATCATTCAGTTCACTTAAGAAATAAGGTACACAGTTAAAACGATCACCAGATGGTGCATAAATTGGTCGGCACCAAATACCCACCAATGAAATTTATTACTAGGATGCTCCAATCTTCTGAACCAGAAACTAAGCTTTCCTTTTGTAAGGTCAATTAAAAAATGAGTGATCAATTGAAATCCTCCCGCAAAAATTGCTTTATCAAGATCATACATCACAAGCACAACTGTAAAAAATAAAATGGCGTGAATCAATGCGTGAATGAAAATTGGATATAAAGGTTTGCCGTATCGTTTTGCATTCAACATCCAATCGGTGCTTAAATGCGTAAAGTCTGCAGCCCAATGACAAACATTTAGTGCAATTAAAGCTATAAGCATTGTTTTATTCATTTAAACTAATTGTTCTATTGGTGTACAAACGCCATTCTCACAAACGTAACACTTTAAACGATCCTTGAACACATATGGTTTATAAATAGACTTATTCAATAACATTCGTAAACATTCTTGTATTCCTTCAATGATACTTGGATGCGGATGCATCATGTCGGCCAATTCGCGGATCCCTTGATTGGTATGTATCAAATACGCCACTGCTTGAATGGCAGAACTTGCGTGTTCACCTACAGCACGCATTCCTAAAATACGCATGGCATTGTCGTTTGTAACAATGATCTTAAAAAAACCTACAGTTTTGCGCATGGCAATTGCTCTCGCGTTTGTAGCATAATCTAATTTCACAACTTTATGCGGAATTCCTTTCGCTACCAATTCTTGCTCATTCATTCCAACGGCAGCCACTTCAGGATTTAAGAACATGATCGTTGAGATGTTCTTATACGACAGCGGCTTTACCACCGGACCAAACATTCTTACCACAGCGTGACGCGCCTCACGTTCGCCAACATTTACAAGTGCAACTTCTGTGGTTACATCGCCGGCTACATATATATTACTGATGTTGGTTTGTGTGTCTTCATCCCAAATACAACCGCGCTCATTCAATTTCACGCCTGCATTTTCTAAACCTAATCCATTTACGTTCGCTTCTCTTCCAATACTCACTAAGGCTTTTTCCACTTGAAATACCTCTGTTTTACCATCTTTATATTTCAACTCGTATTCTACTCCGCCATTTTTAATTTCCATACGAAGCAAACTTGCGCCGTGATGTAATAAACAACCGTGAGATTCTAAATTTCTACTGATGATGTCCGTGATGTCTTTATCTTCAAAAGGTAAAATACGATCGGCTTTATCTATCAACGAAACTTTTGTATTTCCTAAAAGCGAAAAAATAGTTGCAAACTCACAACCAATAACACCGGCCCCTAATACAACCATGCTTTTTGGAAAGCTAGTTAAATTACGAATGCCGTTACTTGTCATAATGGTGTGTTCGTCAACAGTAATATTTGCAGGCTTACGTGGACTGCTGCCTGTACAGATCAATATATTATCTGCCTGAACTTCTTTTGATGAACCATCTTCCTTAGTGATTCGCACTGTGTGCTTATCTAATAAATAACCTGCGCCTCGTTCGTAGAACATTAGTTCACTTCTTTGCTTTTGCAAAAATTGCATATGAACTGTCATTTGTGTTTTGCGCTCAAACACTGCTTCATTCACAATTCTTGAAACATCTTTAAAGTCAGGATTAAAATTTGGAACAAGTTCCTTTGTGATCTGCACTTTTAACGCATGCTCCCACAAAGTTTTTGAGGCTAACACACCATCATACACGCCGGCGCCTCCTAATTTGAACTTCTCAATAAGTAGAACTTTTTTCCCAAAGTCGATGGCGCGCATGGCCCCCGCATAGCCGCTCGGGCCGCCACCTATCACAATAAGATCAAAATGTTCCATTTACAAGGTCGAATTTACTAATTAAATCAGACCTCCTATAATTCACGTAAATTATTGATAGTCAATGCTATTATAAATTTTATTTTTACAACAATTTAGCTATCTTTGCACCCCTATAAATAGTAAAAATTATGAACGATAGTATCATTTATTTAGTTCCCGTACTTGGAATAATTGGATTAATTGTAATGGCCATTAAATCGGCTTGGGTTAGTAAGCAAGATGCAGGTGATAAGAATATGCAAGAATTGGCCGGCTATATTGCCGATGGAGCCATGGCATTTTTAAAAGCAGAATGGAAAGTGTTGAGCATCTTTGTTGTGTTTGCAGCAGCTTTATTAGCGTATTCAGGAACAATTCATGAAGTGAATGGCATACATATCCATTCAAGTTGGATCATTTCTGTTGCCTTCATCATAGGCGCCGTTTTTTCTGCAACTGCAGGATATATTGGAATGAAAGTGGCAACAAAAGCTAACGTTCGTACCACACAAGCAGCGCGTACTAGTTTAAAACAAGCCTTAAAGGTTTCGTTTACTGGCGGAACTGTAATGGGATTAGGTGTTGCAGGTTTAGCAGTGCTTGGTTTAGGAGGTTTATTCATTGCATTCTTAGCGATATTTCAAAATCTAGGAGCTGATCAAGTTAAAACTGCTATTGAAGTATTAACCGGTTTCTCTTTAGGTGCTGAGTCGATCGCCTTATTTGCGCGTGTTGGTGGTGGTATTTATACAAAGGCTGCCGATGTTGGCGCTGACCTTGTAGGTAAAGTTGAAGCAGGAATTCCTGAAGACGATGTTCGTAATCCTGCAACTATTGCCGATAACGTAGGTGATAACGTAGGCGACGTTGCCGGTATGGGTGCCGATCTTTTTGGTTCATACGTTGCAACAATCTTAGCAACCATGGTATTAGGACAAGAAATTATATTGAAAGATAATTTCGGCGGCATGTCGCCAATTTTATTACCAATGGTGATCTGTGGTCTAGGAATTATTTTCTCTATCGTTGGAACTTGGTTTGTTACTATTAAAGATGAAAAATCAAATGTTCAGAATGCATTGAACATGGGTAATTGGTCGTCGATGATCTTCACTGTTATTGCATCTTACTTTGTAGTGAATTGGATGTTACCAGACGGTGACATCTTTTTACGTGATACACATTTTAATAAGATGGGCGTATTTATGGCCATTTTAGTTGGTACCGTTGTTGGAGCTATCATGAGTATTGTTACAGAATATTACACAGCCATGGGTAAAAAACCTGTGTTATCTATCATTCAACAATCATCTACCGGTCATGCAACCAATATCATTGGTGGTTTATCTGTTGGTATGAAATCAACTGTAATTCCAATTTTAACTTTGGCAGGTGGTATCATGGGCTCTTATTATTTTGCAGGATTATATGGTGTAGCTATTGCTGCTGCAGGTATGATGGCAACAACAGCTATGCAATTAGCCATTGATGCATTCGGACCAATTGCCGATAACGCAGGTGGTATTGCAGAGATGAGTCAGTTACCTCCTGAAGTTCGTGAGCGCACGGATAATTTAGATGCCGTAGGAAATACAACTGCAGCAACCGGAAAAGGTTTTGCTATTGCTTCTGCAGCATTAACTTCATTAGCATTATTCGCAGCATTCGTAGGTATTGCAGGAATTTCTGCTATTGACATTTACAAAGCGCCTGTGTTAGCAGGTTTGTTTGTGGGTGGTATGATCCCATTTATTTTCTCTGCATTATGTATACAAGCGGTTGGTAAAGCTGCTATGGATATGGTACAAGAAGTTCGTCGTCAGTTCCGCGAAATTCCGGGCATCATGGAATACAAAGCAAAACCTGAATACGAAAAATGTGTGGCTATTTCTACAAAAGCATCTATCCGCGAAATGATGATGCCGGGCGCCATTGCTTTAATTACCCCAGTAATTGTTGGATTTATTTTTGGTCCTGAAGTATTAGGTGGTTTATTAGCAGGTGTTACAGTATCAGGTGTGTTGATGGGAATTTTCCAAAGCAATGCCGGCGGTGCATGGGATAATGCAAAAAAATCGTTTGAAAAAGGTGTGATGATCAATGGAGAGATGTTCTACAAAAAATCAGAACCACACAAAGCATCAGTAACAGGAGATACAGTTGGTGATCCATTTAAAGATACTTCTGGTCCTTCCATGAACATCTTAATTAAATTAATGAGTATCGTATCATTAGTGATCGCTCCTTACATTGCTGTTGTTGGAAGTGGCGCAGCTCATGGCGAACAAGTAATAAGCAAAGAAGTAGTTGTTTTAAATATTAACGGCGAAGAGATGACCTTTACATCAAAAGCACAAGCGGATAGCGCAATGGCTGCAATGACAAAGAGCATTGATGAGTTAAAAGGTGCTTATTTAATAGATGGCGCTCACAGTGCGATCGATTTTAGTGTAAAACACATTATCAGTTATACAAAAGGTTCTATTATGATCGACAGCGGTTATGTGCATATGGATAATGCTAATGGGCCGAAGATTTTCGCTCAATTAGACATGAGTTCAATGACCACTCAAAACACAATGCGTGATGATCATTTAAAGAACAAAGAAGGTTTCTTTAATGTACCTAAATTTAAGACCGCGATTTTTGAAGCTACTGAGATAGTTAAGAATGAAGGAAACATCAATTATCCTTATTTAGCAAAGGGTAAATTAACCATGAAAGGTGTAACTAAAGATGTTGATTTGAAATTCAAATACATTGGTATTAACGAAATTGAAGAATCTTATACTGATAAGAGCGGTAAAGAGGTAACCGTTAAATTAGCTGTTTCAGGGTTTGAAGGCGAAATGATCATTAAACGCAGCGATTTTGGAATTGAAGGCGGAGGAGCTGCAGAAGATGTAAAGATCGAACTAAACATTGAAGCACAACAAGAGAAGAAATAATTTAAGTAAACATTGAAATTTAGAACCCTTATCGGAAGATGAGGGTTTTTTTATTTTATTTCTTCAAGATATCTCATCAATTGTTCGTTTTTTGGATTAAGACTTAGAGCCTTTAATTTATCTGCCCTTGCTTCCTTTATTCTTCCTGTTTTAAAATTTAATTTTGCCCTATTAGCATAAAGCACGGCATTATTTGGCTGTTTCGTTAACAGCTCTTCAATTTTCCTGAAACCATTCTGGGTCCAGCGTAAAGTGATTTCTTTTTCTACATGTGCCGGTATGATGGACTGACAACAGTCCTTCAATCTATTTAACTCACTCATCGCTGCGTCGAATTCATTTAATTCAGAGAGTGCATAACACCTATTGAGATAAACAACTGGGTCATTCCCTGATTTTACGATCGCACTGTCGAAGTCTCTTAAAGCCTCTACTTTCCTATTTAGCGCTACGAACGCATTCGCTCGATTATTATAAAAAATTGCTCGTGATGGTAGAATACGAATTGCTTCGCTATAATGCCTTATTGCGCCATCAAAATCCTTACTACGCATTAAATCATCGGCCAAACTTTCATGAAAAAAATAATTACTGGGATTATCCTCTAAGCAGAATTTGATGTACTGGTGGTAATCCTTATAATCAGCCATCCTTAGATTAGTAAATCCAAAATAAACAAGTGCTATTACTCCAAACAAAACTTTTGTAGCAGTTTTTTTCCAGTTGATATTTAATTGAGAGGCGTAAATAACTATGCCAATCATTGGCATATAAAGCCTATTCTCGTACTGTTCGCGAGTTACACTACCACTTACAAACCATATCGGAATGATTAAGGAAATGAGAAACATGAAAATCCCAAAATAGCCAAAATACTTATTTGCGAACTTAAAGTACACAGTTACAACTATTAATATGGCAATCGTAAGTAATCCTGGCCAAAGACTTGAATTCTCAATTGTAGGGTATAATGAGTGCTGAACCGGAACAATTGTTTTACCAGTAAAAATCAAGAAGGAATACATTGTATTCTTTAGCTTAAGAAATAGCTCAGCATCTATGAACGTAACTTCTTTTACTATACTTTTTCTAAAAAAATACCAAGTTAAAGTAATTATAGTAGTGAGAACAAGTTGAAATATGACGCCTTTACGTTTTTCATCATGCACAAATGAATTCGCCACAAAAACTAAGGGCATTACAATCGCCGTCTCCTTGGTAAATAACGCAAGTACAAAAAATAAAAATTGAAAAAATAGGTCGCTAAGACGTTTACTGAGTAAATACTTATTTTGAAAATAGAGCGAAAAGACACAAAATAATGCAAGCATAATGTCGTTCCTGCCCGGCACCCAAACCACACTATGCAACATTACAGGATGAATTATAAAAAGAATAGTAAGCACAAAGGAGAGTTCCCTTTTTATATTATACTGTTTTAAAAACCTGTACAAAATGAGAGCCATGATTGTGTGAAAAACGATATTAGTGAAGTGATAAATGGATGCATCCAGGCCATTCATATGATAATTAATTATAAACGTATTAAAGAGCAAGGGTCGATAATAAACTTCACTTATGGTTTGTTCAAAGGATTTGAAACAATTACTCCAATCTTTTAAAATACTCTCGTTTTTTAATATTAACCATACATCATCTAATGGTGAAAAATCATAATAATACGCCCTTATATAGGTCAGAATAGGAACTAAGATGAGTGCCAGATTGAGGGCGTATTTGTGGTCAAAAAAGGCTTTTAGCAATGTTTTCATTAAAATAGACCTTGTTTATCGGCATTTGCAAGTTATTATAAATTTCCCAATTCCCTTAAATAGCCCGCCACTTGCTAAAGTGGCTATGCCAGTTCCACAAACGTCTCAAAAAGTTTATGGAATCTGGCCTAGCTTTACATCATAATATCAGAAGTAGATCACAAACCTTTAAAAACCTACGTTATGAGCATCTTAAACAACCAGCAAAAAATGTTAGACATTATCTTTGCTAAAAGAAACAAAAGTTACGGCGCTTATGCTATCCGTTCGGCATATGGAAGCACTATTTTCCGTTCATTATTTATTGTGTTTGTTACAGTAGCATCAAGCGCTGGTTTAGCATATTGGTTAAAAGAAAATCCTGCTACAAAGATCAATGATATTGTTTTAGAACAAGACACTACAGTGCGTGTGATCGTTTGTAAAATTGAACCTCCAAAAGCTCCGGAGCAACCTCAACCAAAGAACGACGGTGGTTCAACAACCTCAACAGAAACAGCTACTTTAATAAATGAGCATACCAATGACAGTACAAAACAAATAGTAAATACCGATCCACAACCTACAAATACTACTACTGCAGGCGGAACAGGAACAGGCACACAATCACTTACAGGTACAGGTTCAAATACAACCACGAGTGGTGGTGGAGATGATGGTAAACCAAAAGATCTGTTTGGTGTTGACGAGAACCCTGAATTTGAAGGAGGACACGGAGCATTACTTGCGTTTGTAAAAAAACACTTAGTTTACCCAAACACTGCAGCAGAAATTGGCAAACAAGGAACTCTGTATGTGAAGTTTGTGGTTGATGAAAGTGGTAAAATAACCAATATTCTATTACAAAATAACTTGGGTTATGGCTTAGACGACGAAGCCATGCGTGTGGTAAAAATGATCCCAAAATTTAAATCACCAGGCAAAGTAAAAGGCCAACCGGTTAAAACCTATTATCAAATTCCAATCAAGTTTAAATTAGGTTAGTGTTTAATTTTATTGGACAAAAAGGCCGCCTCAATCAGGCGGCTTTTTTATTTTACTTCATCGCCTGGAGTGGGTCTAATTTTGCCACGGAGACGCGGAGGCACGGGGTAAGTGATTTTATAACAAAACTCCGTTTCTTGGCGTCTATGTGATTAAAAAATTGAGTTCATTCACGTTTCCATTAAGCACAATTTAGAACAAAACTCCGTGTCTCCGTGCCTCCGTGGCTAAAAAAAAGCATGTATCCTTTCGCCAATATGGTGTTATAATCAACAAACCCCTGTTTATAAGCATATGAGGCTAAACATTTACTAGTTTTCTTTAAGTGTAAATTCGTAAATATAAATTAAATCATGCTTCATTTCATTTTACAAACAGGCGCGGCTGTAGTTAACATGGCCGAAAAAACCGACTCTCTTGCCGCGAGTAATATTCCAACAGGTATCACTGAGGCTGTAGGCCCTGAGGTGATCACCGAAACAAAGATCTCGCTCATCGATATGGTGATGAAAGGTTCTTTACCGATCATGCTTGCCTTAGGATTATTGCTATTAGCAACGATCTACATTGTGGTTGAGCGTTTGATCGTACTTTCAAAGGCTAATAAAAAATTACCAACGCTTGTGGCTTCGCTTAAGGATATGATCCATAAAGGTGATATCTCTAATGCAAGAGCGTTTTGCAAAAATTTAAATACGCCGGAATCTTTAATGATCGAACAAGGTGTATCGCGTGTAGGACAAAGCGTTGCCGAGATCCGCGAAGCCATGAATAAAAGTGGCGCTAATGAAATAGCCAAATTAGAAAAGAATTTAAATGTGTTGAATATCACAGGACGTATAGCGCCGATGTTTGGTTTCGTAGGTACCATTATTGGAGTTATTAAGATCTTCTATGATATTTCCTTATCAAAAACTGTTGAGATCGAGGTTATTTCTACCGGTCTTTACCAAAAAATGGTAAGCTCTGCTTCAGGTTTAGTTGTTGGTTTAATTGCCTTTGTGGCCTACCATGTGATCAATGCGCGCATCGATAAGTTAGCGCACCGTATGGAAGATACACAGATCCAATTTTTGGATATGCTAAATGAGCCAAGTAAATAATTGTGGAAAACACATCTTTGAACATCTAAATACAAATACATGGGATTACGCAAACAACATAGAGACGCAGAAGTAAGTACAGATTCATTGAATGACATCATGTTCTTTCTCTTGCTTTTCTTTTTGATCTTATCTACCATGGTAAGCCCAAATGCCATTAAGGTGAATTTGCCAAATGCTAAATCAAAAGAAACTATTGACAATAATGCGAAACCAATTCACGTGGCTGTTTCAAAAGATCGCAAATTCTTTGTGAATAGCTTAGAAGTTGATTTTGGAAGTTTAGAACAAGAGATCAGTAAATTCTCTACCCAACAAGCCGAACCAACAGTAGTAATGCACCTAGATAAAAATTTAACCATACAAGATCAAGTTGACATTATGACCATTTGCAATAAACTAAAATGTAAAACAGTTTTAGCAACCACCGCAAGTAACGGAAAATAAAATGTACGTAAGCAGACAAGAAGAAATAAAGAACAGAACCGTTTCGGGTGCAATAGCTGTACTCATATTTGGTTTATTGTTATTGTTTCTTATTCTGTATAAAATGGTAACGCCAAATCCACCCTTTCCTTTATCAGAAGGCGGTGGCGGCGGTATGGAAATGGCATTGGGTATGATGGATGCCGGAAATGATAATGTTGATTATAATCAAATTGGTGCGGCACCTAGCGTTGTGGTGAGCGAAGAAGCTGTGAAGGAAGAATTATTGACCGACGAGAACAGCGATGTAAGTGTAAAAGAAGAAATTAAAAAAGACGAGCCTGAAAAAGAAACCAAGACCGAAACAAAAAATAATACCGTTGTTATTAAGCCTGTAGTAAAGGAATTAACCATGGCCGAAAAATTGGCCTTGAAATACAAAAAAGAATCGGGCAAAACCGGCGGAGGCATTGGCGATAATAAAGAAGCAGGGCAACAAGGCGATCCAAACGGAAACCCTAACGGAAATGGAAATGGCGGAACCGGCGGAGGAACAGGTGGCGGAAACGGTACAGGTGATGGGCCCGGTAATGGTCCGGGCAGCGGACCAGGCTCTAGTGGAGGAATTAAATTTTCATTAACCGGCAGATCATTCATAAAACCTCCTGCACTTCCAAAAGATACTAAAGAAGAAGGTAAAGTAGTAGTGAATATTACTGTAGATAGCGAAGGAAATGTAATAGAAGCAGATCCGAACGGACGTGGCACAACAACCTCTAGTGCTTTATTAAAAGCAAAAGCGCGCCAGGCTGCCATGGCTACAAAGTTCAATATAGATGGTAAAGTTCCTGAGCAACATGGAACAATTACTATTATATTTGCCTTTGAATAAAATGACCTATCCACAAACGTTAGACTATCTTTTCTCTCGTTTGCCCATGTTCCAACGCATAGGCGCAGCAGCTTACAAACCCAATCTCGATAATACTTACAAAATTGCTTCGCTTTTAGGTGATCCACACAAGAAACTTAAGTGCATTCATGTGGCAGGCACTAATGGCAAAGGAAGCAGCAGCCATATGATCGCTGCTGTTTTGCAACAAGCAGGCTATAAAGTTGGATTATACACCTCTCCACATTTAATTGATTTTAGAGAACGCATAACCATTAATGGAAAAATGATCTCTAAAGAAGAGATCGTTGAATTTGTAGAAAAATACAAAACAGATTTTGAAGCCATTGAACCAAGCTTTTTTGAATGGACCGTTGGTTTAGCATTTCATTATTTTGTAAAACAAGAAGTAGATGTTGCCGTGATTGAAGTTGGCTTAGGTGGAAGATTGGATTCAACCAACATCATCACCCCTATTGTTTCGCACATCACCAATATTGGATACGACCATATGAATTTGCTTGGCGATACTTTACAAAAGATAGCAGGAGAAAAAGCGGGGATCATTAAAACGAAAGTTCCGGTTGTAGTAAGTGAACAACAAACCGATATTTATCCGGTGTTCAACGCTAAAGCCAACGAGCTTCGTTCGCCAATTCAATTTGCCGACAAACGTTTTAAGATCATAAGTCACAAACACAATAAAGATCTATTAGAGTGCGAAGTACTTGATAAAAAAACAAACACAACAGATACTTACGAATTAGATCTTACAGGAAAATATCAGTTAAAGAATTTACTTGGCGTTTTAAACACAGTTGAAGTTCTAATTGATGAAGGTTTCATCATAGAAAAAAAAGAAATTAAGAAAGCCTTAAGCAATGTTGTAAAACTCACAAAATTAAAAGGACGTTGGCAGATCATTTCTGAACAGCCTTTAATAATTGCTGATACAGGACATAATGAAGATGGGGTAAAACAAGTGCTCGAGAATTTGGATCGCTATTCTTACAAAAACTTACATATGGTATTTGGCGCAGTGAATGATAAGGATATCGATAAGATCTTACAATTGCTTCCAACTACTGCAAATTATTATTTTGTAAAAGCATCGGTTCCACGTGCGTTAGAAAGTACCGAATTGAAAGAAAAAGCCGCCAAATTCAAACTCCATGGCGAGGCCTTCCAAAGCGTTGAATTAGGCCTTAAAGCAGCTAAAAAAGCCTATAAAAAGGGCGATCTTATATTTGTTGGAGGCAGCACCTTTGTAGTTGGGGATCTGTTAGGTCTGGAACAGTAAAAACATTTGCATATTATAAACAAACTTATACATTTGTAGCTCAAAAATAAAGACATATGAATTTTCCTGCAGATTTAAAATACACTAAAGATCACGAGTGGATCAAAATAGAAGGCGATAAAGCAACTATCGGTATTACTGATTTTGCTCAAAAAGAATTGGGCGATATTGTTTACGTTGATGTGAACACCGTTGGTGAAACAGTTGACAAAGATGCAGTATTTGGAACCGTTGAAGCGGTTAAAACTGTAAGCGATCTTTTTATGCCTGTTAGCGGAGAAGTTTTAGAAGTGAATAAAGACATTGATAGCGCTCCGGAAAGCGTTAATCAAGATCCATACGGAAAAGGTTGGATGATCAAAATAAAATTAACCAACGCCTCTGAAACTGCCGGTTTATTAGACGTGGCTGCATACAAAGCTTTAATTGGCGCATAATTAATTCTTATATATAATTTTAAACCCTCCGCACATGCAGGAGGGTTTTTTATGAATGAAACATTTTATTCTAAAATATTCTCTCACTCTTTCCATTATTTGGGCACTTATTATTTTAGGCTTGTGCTCCATGCCGGGTCAACATATTCCTTCGTTCAATTTTTTAGAAATGTTATCGTTCGATAAATGGGTGCACGCAGGGATGTTCTTTGTGCTTTGTTCTTTGATCTTCTTCCATATTCTTCAAAAGAGCAGATCTTCCTTAACCATCCATGTATTCTTTGTGATTGCCATTGTTTATGGTGGCTCATTAGAAATCATGCAAGGCACTTTATTTAGCAACCGCAGCGCCGATTGGAATGATGTGATCGCAAATACGATTGGTTGTGTTTTTGGTTTGATGTTTTACAAGAGATCGTACAGATATTTAAAAAAAGCTTAGCAGATCTTTAAAATGATGTAGTGGCAAAAGCCCGACCAGTTAAAAATAGATCATAGAAGATCAAATAGAACCCTTGGTTGCCTTGCGCACTTTTTTATGCTTCTTGTATTTTAAAATATTAGAACAACCATTACACTTATTTTTTCTGAAACAAACCTCTAGCGGTATCACAATTAATGATAGCACTAGTAAATATGTAACAGTACGCTTCAAAGTGGTCATACTCAAATTTACTTAAAATAGAGGAAGAGGGCAAGTGCCTAATGGTTGCGGCTAAAGCCTGGGCAAGAATCACACTTATTCTTTTTTGTAGAAGAACATGCCTGCAACACAAAAACACTGCAAACTAAGGCTAATAAAGGGATAATGAAGCTTTTACTGATCATAAATTAGGATTCAAATATACGCTAAAAATTTAGTAATTTTGATGAGCACCAAGCCAAGCTTTTTAACTTATTACTTCTATAATGTGAAAAGCCAGATTTGGATACACTTATGAAACCGATCTACCATTTAGGACGTTACTTCTTGTTGATGAAGAGAGTTTTCAGTAAACCTGAAAAATTCTCGATCTATTTCAGGCAGATCGTTTACGAAATAAACAGCCTTGGTACAGGTTCACTTGGATTAATAGCCATCATTTCAGTATTCATGGGTGGTGTTATCACCATTCAATCAGCTTATAATTTTACAAGTCCCTTCATTCCTTTATACGCTGTTGGATTAGGAACACGCGAATCCATCGTGCTTGAATTCTCACCTACCATTATTAGTTTGATCTTAGCGGGAAAAGTTGGTTCCAACATCGCTTCCGAAATTGGCACCATGCGCATTAGCGAACAAATAGATGCTTTAGAGATCATGGGTATCAATTCGGCCAGTTATCTTATCCTCCCAAAAGTTTTAGCGGCCATGTTCATCAATCCATTCTTAATTATCATTAGCATGTTCCTTGGAATTTTAGGTGGTTATCTTATGGGCGTTGCATCGGGCGCTTGTACGTCGTACGAATATATTTACGGTATACAATCATTCTTCATTCCATTCAACGTTTATTATTCACTTACAAAAACGGTAGTGTTCGCTTTCATCATCACTTCAGTTTCGGCGTATCATGGTTATCACACAGTAGGTGGCGCTTTAGAAGTTGGAAAAGCAAGTACAAAATCGGTAGTTTACAACAGTATCTTGATCTTGATCGCGAACTTAATTATTACGCAAATAATGTTGGTATGATCGAGCTTCAAAACATAACCAAAAGTTTTGGCGACAGAACCGTAGTTGAGAACGTTTCATTTAAATTTCATGAAGGTAAAACTAACCTCGTGATCGGCGAAAGCGGATCGGGTAAAACTACTTTGCTTAAGATCATGGTGGGTTTGCATCAACCTAACGATGGCTCTGTTTTGTATGATGGACGTAATTTTACCGCACTTACAGAAAGAGAAAAACAAGGTGTGCGTAAAGAGATCGGAATGCTATTTCAAGGAGGCGCACTTTTTGATTCGATGACCTTAGAAGAAAATGTAAGATTTCCATTAGACATGTTCACCGAAATGAGCGAAGCTGAAAAAATTGACCGCGTGAATTTTTGTTTAGAGAAAGTGAAACTGGTTGACAAGAACGCTTTGTATCCTTCTGAGCTCAGTGGGGGAATGAAAAAAAGAGCAGCCTTAGCTAGAGCAATTTCTAATAGCCCAAACTATTTATTTTGCGACGAACCTAACTCTGGCTTAGATCCCAAAACTTCCATTGTGATTGACGAACTCATTCACAACATCACCCAAGAATTCAACATCACAACCATTATCATTACGCACGATATGAATAGTGTGATGGAGATCGGTGAGAATGTGATGTTCATTTATAAAGGACAAAATTGGTGGACAGGAACAAAAGACGAGATCTTAAAAACGAATAATAAGGAACTCTACGATTTTGTTTTCGCCAGTGAATTCATTAAGAAGATCTACAAAGAAAAAGCTTAAGTTGCCGATAAAGGCTTATCATCCAAGTTACGCGTATCTAAAGCGTCGCGTAAACCATTACCCACAAGCATGAATGATAATACCAGAATAGCAGTAGCTATTCCCGGTACAATTGCTAAATAGGCTTTTCCTAAAAGAATATACCCATAATGCGCGTTACTCATTTCTCCCCACGATGGTACAGGAGGTTGCGCACCTATTCCTAAGAAACTTAAACCTGCTTCTGTTAAAATTGCCGCAGCAAAATTACTAGCGGCCATTACAACCACAGGGCCCATTACATTGGATAGAACGTGACGCGTAATGATGCGCATATTTCTATACCCTAATGCCCTACCCGCGTCAACAAATTCCTTTTCGCGAATACTTAAAATTTGACCGCGCACTACACGCGCAACCTCAACCCACATAGTTAATCCCACTGCGATAAACACTTGCACAATTCCTTTTCCTAAAACTAAAGTGATAGCAATAACCAATAGCAAAGTTGGGATACTCCAAACAACGTTGATCAACCACATGATCATAGAGTCAATTGTTCCGCGGTAATAACCTGCAACAGCTCCAAGAAAAATTCCGATAAACAAGGAGATGATAACCGAAACTAAACCAACGCTTAAGCTAATTCGAGTACCAATCATTAAACGACTTAGTAGATCACGTCCAATGATATCAGTTCCTAAATAATATTTTTTCTTTTCTACGTTATTTCTTTCAAACTCTGAACGTAATTCTTCTACCGACTTTACGATCTTGGTAGAATTTCCGATCTCATAAAAAGAAACACTCTTCTTTAAGTTGTCGTATAAATAAGCCTTAGTTGGATCAAGAGCATAAATAACATCTACAAGATCATACTTTATTTTTGTTCCTGCATTTGGTCTGCTTCCTGTATACTCCTCAATGATCACCCCGTTATTCACATCGTAATCAAAGTCGTAAATAGGAATTGTGGTAAACTCATCTTGCTTGCCAAATATCATTACTTCAAACCATCCGGTGTTATCGGGCTCTTGGTTCTTTTTTACGCGCATCATATCAACAATAAATCCCGGAGGTTTTGTATGTAGTTCCGGCTTTTGATTGTTTGCAAATGGACTTGGATCGGGAGTAATTAAGTAACCTAAAATTGAAATGATACAGGCAAAGAAAATAATAACCAAGCCTAACATAGAAAGTTTTTGCTTCTTGAATCTACGCCAAGTTTCGGCAGTTAGCGACTCAGATTGATACTCTCTATTTTTCTTCTTAAAAAACACTTAGTTACTTTTCCATTTAGGTTTTACAAAAACGGTTAAAACGGCCACAAGCGAAGCATAAAATGGGTAAATAACCGCCAACAAAGCTACCTTAAGTGTACCTGTTTTAACCTTTATAAAACTGGAAGCTAAAAATACTAACAAAATGTCAATTAGCAACTTAGAAAGGATAAAAATTAGGATCGAGGGCGAATTTTGGGGTTTTAAAACTGAGTAAAAAAGGCCCATTATCCATGCAAAATTACTTACTCCAATTATTAGAGCTGAAAGCCAATTAATTACGTTAGGGTTTTTAAACAGCTTTGACGACCAGCGGGTTTTTTGCTGAATGAGGCCAGAAAGGTCTTTTTCAGGGAAAGTATATACAATTGCCTCCTTATTTTTCAAATATCCTATTTTTTGGCGATCCAATTTCTTTACTTTTTCAAGGAAAAAAATATCATCACCTGAAGCAATATTCAAATGTCCTTCATAAGCGCCTGTTTCATAGAACAACCTTTTTGTAAAAGCCAGATTGGCGCCACTAGCTAAAAATGGAGCTTTAAAATAGGCCGAAGCAATTGTAAATAAAGAAAGAATGGCTGTTTCAGTTTCTTGCAGCGAACTTAAAATTCCTTTAGTATGGTCAATGGCGATCGGACAAATAACAAATTCCTTTTTGCTTGAGGCCATATAATTTACAATTGTACTAAGCCAATTATTTGAAATAGAAAAAGTATCCGCATCTCTGCAAATAATTATTTCAGAATTACTTTGCTCGATGGCTATTTTTAAACTTCTCTTCTTTCCAAGATGTTGTGGATTATTCAGAATGCGATGTTCTATTCCCGAATGGCTTAATAACTCTGCCGTTACTTTAAACGTTTGATCAGTGCTTGCATCATCCACCACAATTATTTCCATCAAATGCTTTGGGTAATTTTGTTGGATGATGCTTGATAAACACTGCTCTATACTTGCTTCTTCATTTCGAGCAGCGATAATAATAGAAACCTTTTGCGGATCAAATTTACTTTTGGATACATACGGGTAAAGAGTGAAGCCAATGATCACCAATAATGACATTAAAATGTAACAGGCTATGGCAACACTAAACATCACTTATTTTTACCCTTGAATTTAAAAGATGATAAGCTTAAGTTTTCGCGCAATAAAATAACATAACCTACTATACTTGGCAAAACAATATTGATGAGCCAAAGTAAAACCGCCACTATGGCCAACGATGCATTTGATAAACCGAGATCTGAAAATACTACAAGGGCAATGGCAGTTCGCACAGCGGCTTCAATGACACTGAACATTGGAATGATAGTAGTGAACAAAAAATAAATATAAATGCCAGTGAGCAAATACATATAGTTCACCTGAATGGCAAACACCTGCATCAATAAAATAAATTGTAGTGAGAATACCATGTAACGAATTAATGAAAAGAAGAAAAGTTTCATTAACAAACCATTTCCCCAACTCATGTGAACTGCTTCGGTAGAATTATCTTTACTAAAGCGCTTATATAACCAATTCATCAACTTGTTGATGTTAAATAACGCAAGTACAAACGCCAACATCACTAAAATAGAAAGTATAATTGATACCATTTTAAGCCATACATCGTTTGTTGCCGACGTATTTGATCGCAGCATCAAAGCCAGTAAGCCAAACAAAACTGTGATAGAAAGTTGAAACATACCATTTACAAAATGCAAAACAGTGATGCTTATTCTATTTTCGGGTTTAAAAAAATGGATCTTCGCTAAAAATTCGGTTGCTCTGCCGGGCGCTAAATTGCCAACGCAAATTCCGGCGTAAACCGACTTAACTGCCCTTGAGTAATTTATTTTTTGGATCTGCGAAGTAATGAGCATCCACTTATAGCCTTCAATACCCCAATTTACTGGAAACAAAAGAACACTTGCGGCGATCAATAATAGTCCTGAACTATTGGTAAGCGCTTCTACCATAAGATCGATGTTATCGGCTGTAAGCTCTTTTTTAATACGCCAGTAAATAATGGCAAAACTAGCCAAGCCAATCATAAGTTTTAAAAAAACGCCTATAAGTTTATTATTTTTCAGAGTGTGTAATTACTAAATTGCGAAACAATTGACCAAAGATAAGATAATATTAGGTATTGACCCCGGCACTATTGTGATGGGCTATGGATTGATCCATATTATTGATAACAAGATAAAACCCTTAAGTATTGGTGTTATTAAGTTAGATAAATATGATGATCATGCTTTGCGTTTAAAAAAAATATTTGAGCGCGTGATAGGCATTATTGAAGAATACACACCCGATGAATTAGCCATTGAAGCTCCGTTTTTTGGTAAGAATGTGCAAAGTATGCTAAAACTTGGTAGAGCGCAAGGTGTAGCTATTGCTGCTGCTTTAAGTAAAAATATTCCTATCACCGAATACTCGCCTAAAAAAATAAAAATGTCGATCACAGGAAATGGTAATGCTAGCAAGGAACAAGTGGCTGCCATGCTCAAACAAATGCTAGGCATTGATACCGAAAAACAATATTTAGATGCTACGGATGCTTTGGGCGCAGCAGTATGTCACCAGTTTCAAAATAAACCCGGAGTTTCAGGGGCCAAAAAAAGTTACGGAAGTTGGAAAGCTTTTGTGAATGATAATCCAAAGCGAAAGGCTTAGATCGCAAATCAAATCAAGAAGAATACGTAAGAATTTGCTTCTGCCACAGATCTCACAAATTATCACAGATTAGGAAACACAAATTTATTTTTTTTAAACCCGATACCTTTAATCTGTAAAAAAAAATCTGCGCAATTCAGTGAAATCGGTGGCAAAAAACTCAAATCTTACTTGATATACTCGTATTCTTTACCTTCTAAGATCTTATTGCTATTTGTATTTATTTCCTTTAATAAGAGCATCGACTTTTTATCATAAACTAAAGAAGTAGCCACACCATTGGTGCTGTTTTTTACCAAAACAAGATATTTGCAGTTCTCTATATCTTTTGCCGGCGCAAATGTTTTATCATCGTTGGTATATACTTTTTTAAATGCGGTTTCTGAATGCGGTAAACCATAAGCTATCTCTTCCGTTTCAATACTCTTTGGTTTTTTATCTTTTCCAAATTCATACTGGTTGATCAACTTTTCATTTCTGTAAACTTTTACAGATCCTGAATTAGGCGTATCAAAAACTGTTTCGTTGCGTTCGGTGTCATAACCGCTTGCCGTTTTTGTTGCCAAATAATATAAATGTCTTTTGGAGCTTTTTATATTGATCACTTTTGTAAGCGTATCGTTTTCCTTTACATTGATCTTATAGAATCGCTTTTCTTCATTGCCATTGCTCTTTTGATCAAAGCTATGAATGGTCTTTTGAATGATGCCATCTCCTTCCAGTGTTATTTTTTTGATCAATTTGCCATTGTCATCATAATATTCTTCATCGCTAAGTATATTCGTTTCAACGCCATTTATCTTTACATGTTTCGAAAATTTACTGCAGTTTGTTTTTTTATCAAAGGTACACTCACTTACAATTGGATCTTTGCTTTTGGCGGCATCCATGTATGTTAATTGCTTATTGCATCCGCCATTCTCATCAATAAAAAAATGCTGATGCTCAAGCTTTGTTCCGCTAAGCTCTGTTTTAAAAACTTTGATCTCCTTTATTTTATTGCTTGCTAACACATCGGGCATTACAGGCGTAAGATCCAATTTGCAGTTTTGAGCCCATGCACTTCCATAAATGGAGAGAACAAAAATAAGGGCTTTAGGAAAATGGTGTTTTACGTTGATCATACTGTACTACTAAGGTACAATTTTCATGCCCTTTTGATGCACAATTGAAAATAAAGTGTTAAAAAGCAGAATTAAAATCCATCGCCACCTTGACCACCCATATCTGAGCCGCCGCCGCCTTTTTTACCCATGCGTTTGAAGATGGATGTATCAAATTTACCGAATAGATAAGTAATGGTAAATCTTAAAAAGCGAGATTCTCTTCTACGACTTGCGTCTTGATAAAACGTATCTGTGGAGATGTAATATCCGTACTGTTTGGTATTAAAGGCATCGCTAAGCGTTAAATTGAAGATCCATTTCATGTTGATCATTTTGTTCAAACTCACATCCATAAAATATAATTCGCGCGACTGGCCATTAAGAATTGCTTTTGTCGCTTCATAATTTCCGTTCACCTGTAACTGCAAATTCCAAGGTAATGTATAATTTATTCCAATTTTTCCTTTGTAACTCCAGCCTTCTGACACAGTTTCAGGTTTCCCATCAATGATACCGGAATTTAAATACACATAAAACACATCCGCATTAATGGTAGTGGTTAATTTTTTTGTCCAATTTACTCTCAAAGTATTTTCAAAACCATAACGCCATTGATCTCTACCATTTGAGAAGGTATTAACCGTTACACTTGGATTACCCGGTGATTGATATAAATAATTTGA
>Ga0068872_10000490_pt1 | contig 33622 bp, 24 predicted proteins | sample NOAtaG_7_FD_66441 | JGI IMG/M metagenome (GOLD analysis project Ga0068872, IMG submission 66441) | Freshwater lake microbial communities from Lake Erie, under a cyanobacterial bloom - NOAA_Erie_Diel1S_2200h metaG | ecosystem: Environmental > Aquatic > Freshwater > Lake | place: USA: Ohio, Lake...
CCGTCAACCGTCAACCCTCGGAGTATCCAGCGTTGCCAGGGAGGCTTCGATTTCCTCCTGGGTGACCTCATGGTTGACCAGCTTGCCGGCAAAGTAATCCTCATAAGATTTCAGATCGAAGTATCCATGTCCACAAAGATTGAACAAAATCGTACGGGATACCCCTTCTTCTTTGCAGCGCTGAGCCTCCTGTATCACCGTCGCAAGCGCGTGGGTAGCTTCGGGTGCGGGGATAATTCCCTCGGTACGGGCGAAGAGGACCCCCGATTCAAAACATTCCAGTTGTTCCAGTGCCCGGGCCTCGATGAGGCGGTCTTTGAGCAGTTGGCTGATGATGGCACCGGCGCCGTGGTAGCGCAACCCTCCGGCATGGATAGGTGCCGGAACAAAATTATGTCCCAGGGTGTACATCGGAAGGAGCGGGGTCATTCCGATTGCGTCACCAAAATCATAACGAAACACCCCGCGGGTGAGCTTTGGACAGGATGCAGGTTCTGCAGCGATGCAGCGGATATTGCGGCCCTCATCGAAATTCAGGCGCAGGAAAGGGAAGGCAATACCTGCAAAATTGGAGCCGCCACCAAAAGGTGCCACCACGATATCCGGCAAGTCCCCGGCTTTCTCCAACTGCGCCAGCGCTTCCTGGCCGATAATCGTCTGGTGCATGAGCACATGGTTGAGCACGCTCCCCAGGGCATATTTCGTATCTTCATCGAAAGCAGCCCGTTCGACCGCCTCGGAGATTGCGATGCCCAGGCTACCGGGGGAGTTGGGGTCCTGCCCCAGAATCCTGCGACCGGCTTCCGTCTGGTTTGTTGGCGAGGCAAAAACCTCTGCGCCCCACGAATTCATCATCATCTTCCGGTAGGGCTTTTGGTCAAAGCTGATTTTTACCATATACACTTCACAACCGAGCCCAAAGTGATTGCAGGCAAATGCCAGGGCACTCCCCCACTGACCGGCACCAGTCTCTGTGGTAATGCGCTTTACCCCCTCCATTTTATTGTAGTATGCCTGGGGCACTGCAGTATTGGGCTTATGCGAACCTACCGGGCTGACCCCCTCGTATTTGTAGTAAATCTTCGCCGGTGTATCGAGCGCCTGCTCCAGGTTGTAAGCCCGATACAGCGGCGTCGGACGCCAGAGCGTATAGATATCCCGGACGGCATCCGGGATTTGTATCCATTTTTCCCCGCTCACCTCCTGTTTGATCAATTCCATTGGGAATAGGGGAGCCAGTGATTCCGGCCCAATAGGTTCTTTGGTGCCCGGATGCAACGGCGGAAGTGGCTTGTTGGGCATATCTGCCAAAATGTTGTACCAATGCCCGGGGATCTCCTGCTCCGTCAACGTAATTTTTCTGGTTCTCATGTTTTAGGTGATTTTATATGAATATTATGGTTAATAATTGCCTTGTTTACGAACGCAAAACGACCATTGGCAGGGCGATCGCCCCATCGTACCGCTTATAAACCGATTCCGGCCAAAAAGCTGATATTTAAGCAAATTAACATAATTCCTTGTTTTATTTTAGAAATATATCATAAAAAAACCTTTAAAAAAAGAAATATTTCAAAAAATATCCAAAGTGACTTTTAACAATGTACACAAAAGTAAATCCGTGTATATTTATCACTGATAGCCCCGTCCTTACGAACAGGGCAGCAAATGGTCAAACTACAAACTTTCTAAAATGGACAAGGCAAAATTGCAGGAGGAGTACCACGAGATCAAAGTCAAGGTACAGGAAAAAATGACCGAACTTCAGGCAATCCTCGAAGATGCTTCCGAAGAAGCAAAAGAAGAACTCCAGGAACAAATCGTCAAGCTCAAGGCACTGAGCGAGAAAATGGAAGGAAAATTCGAGGAATTCGGGGAAGAAGCAAAGGAAGAGTGGATGGAATTCAAGGAAGAAGCCAAAGAAGAATGGGAAGAGTTTAAGACCGAAGCGGGCGAAAAGCTGTCTGCGCTGCGCGAACGCTTTGGCGAATGGTGGGGGAAAAAAGCCTGAGTTTTGCTGAAATTTTATTTGGCGGCTGGCACCGCCATATTTTGCCGCCTGCGGCGGCAAAATTAAATATTTTTTGTGAGCGGCGTTTTCATTGATTTTGCTTTGCAAAATCAATGAAAACGCCGCTCTAAAAATATTATTTGGCGGCTTGCGCCGCCAAATGACGTGCCGGAGGCTTTTTACACAACCTCATACTTATGAGACAGCCTATGAAAATAACCTTTGGCGGCTTGCGCCGCCAAAGGTTATTTTACTGCTTTACGCTTTAATTTTTCCTACCGGTGATACAGCGGAGATCTCCCCGCTGGTCTGTGCCGCAATAATCCGGAGGCCGTCAAGGGTGAGGTGGGGGTTGATATGCGCAAATACATCGTGCAATGGATGAAGCACTGCCGAAAGCCCTCCCGTAGCAACAGCTATGTAGTGTGGGCCAGCCTCCAGCCGGATGGCGTCCAGCATGTGCCGCACCAAACCGACGTATCCCCATAATACCCCACTCTGGATCGCATGTACGGTATTTTTGCCGATCGGCGTTGCAGGTAATTCGAGCGGGACTTCCGGCAACTGGGCGGTCTTTTGAAAAAGAGCGTTGATCGCTGTCTTTAGGCCCGGGGCGATTGCCACGCCCAGCACCTCCCGGGTGTGCTTCACCGTAGTAAACGTCAAGGCAGTACCAAAATCTACTATAATACAGTCTTTCCGGTAGATTTCCAGCGCGCCGACCGCATTGGCGACCAGATCCGTACCGATTTCGGATGGCTGCGCGACAATCAGGTCGAGCTCGGGGTACAATGCCGGCCCGACCCGGATCGGCTCAAAGTGAAAAAGCTGTGCGCATAGCTCCGTGAATATCGGGCTCAATGGTGGCACCACACTGCTGATGATTACCCGCCCTATACCCCCCGCACGCAAACCAGCCTCCGATAAATGACCGGCCAACTGCACGCCGTAATATTCAAAAGCGTGCTTATCCGCCTGAAGAGTAGGAAAGCGCCATACGTATTTCCAGCTTTCCCCTTCGTGAATGCCTACGACTACATTGGAATTGCCAATATCAATCGCCATCATCATAGTGGTCGGTTTTATGGAACGCTGCCCCCTTTTTGGTGTATAGCCGTTCCGGTTTTAAAAATATCAACCTTTTTGCGACAAATCAGCTCAGTGGAAAAAAGGGCGGCGTTCCAGCCATAGCACACCGCGTTTTCAACGATTTTACTTCGCAAAATCGTTGAAAACGCGGTGCTGAAAAATTTAATGGTCGCGTTGCCCCAAAAAAGCACCGTAGGCAGACTGTCCGGCAAACCCGAGCGTGCGTGTCCATTTTATACCTGGACAAAACAAAGACCAAAACTTCCACCGCATTTCGTCAACCATCCTAAATTGTACCGCTAAAACCTCATAAAAGTTTATGATACCACCGAATATTGACGCTGACACCTTTGTTATAAGCAAAAATATCCTAAATTAGCTGAAAAATAAACCTATGGAATTAGATCACCTTTACTATAACCTCAAAAGGAAAGTGGACCACTACAAAGAAGTCCATGAAAATACTCTGGTTTACAGAAACCAATGGAAAGAAGGCGTATGCGACCTGATCGTGAGTAGCCTCGCCAAAATATGCCAGGATGTAGGGCTGGATGCCAAAACTGATGTGCGCAGCGAAATGGAAAATCTGGAGGCTGTGGTACTCACGCTGGGCGATGTCAAAAGCGGCCTTTTTCAAGTAATCGCCCCGGACCTGCAGCGCGACCTGGTCAAGCACAATGGCTCCCTGGTGTACCAACAGCTTTTCAACGGGAAAATTATCGTACTGATTAACTATCCCTTTATCGAATCCTACGGGCAGCCCCGTCCGCCTAAGACCATTTCCATTTATCGCCCGGAAGAACTCCACCCACCCTTCTTCATCCGGCATATCGAGGAAATGCTCCAGGAAATTTCTGCCTGGGAAGATTATGACGATGACGAGCCGACGGCACGCATCGGCTTCAACGTCAATATCGGCGGAGCCAAACAAGAGGCCACAGGGGAAAAGGAATAGGCCTGTTGCCACAAGTAGTGGTCAGCATTGAGGGAAAATGAGCTGTTTTTCGTCCATACGAAGGCTTTTTGAGGAAAAATAGCCGGACTATGTGCCAAAAAAATGCAAAATATGGGCGTAAGAGCGTCCTTTTTAGCCCACGGTGATTTTGTTGCAACAAGTCTAACGACTTTGCCCTTTAAACGCCAGTCGTGGCAGGCTCGGTTTCCATGCTGAAAAGTGCCCGGTGCAGGCAGCGCATTGCTTCGGCCTTATGCGCCGTCGGAAGCAGCAGGGAAATATTGTTGTTGCTTCCTCCATAAGATACCATCCGCAGGGGGAACCCCTCCAATGCAGCGAAGACCTGGCTGCTGATCCTGTCTTTTGCATAAAGGCCGTCCCCGACAATACTAAGGATGGAGTGCCCACGTTCTACCTGAACATCCGCATATTCCATCAAAGCCGCTACAATGGCCTCCAGCCCATCTTCACAGTCTATTGTCACTGAAACAGACACCTCAGAGGTGGTGATCATATCTATCGGCGTCTTATGCTGCTCAAAAATCTCAAAGACCTGCCGGAGAAAACCATACGCATTCAGCATCCGCGCCGAACGGATGCGGATAGCCGTGATGCCGTCTTTCACCGCTAAAGCCGCCACCGCCTGCCCGGAAGGATTGGCGGAAATCAGGGTCCCTGGTGCGTCGGGATAAAAAGTATTCTTTAAGCGGATAGGGATACGTGCCTCCTCTGCAGGGATTACACAGGTAGGGTGCAGGATTTTTGCCCCAAAGTAAGCGAGCTCCGCAGCCTCCCGGTAGGAAACGGCACGCAATGGGCGGGTACCCTGCACCAGCCGTGGGTCGGCATTATGCAAGCCGTCAATATCTGTCCATATCTGAACTTCCCCCGCATGGATAGCCGCTCCGATAATCGTCGCGGTATAATCGCTACCACCCCGCTGCAGATTATCCACCTCTCCCTCCACGTTGCGACAGATATATCCCTGAGTAATAAAACACTCCGGCCCGGGGTTTTGCCGCAATAACCACCCTAATCGCTCCCGAACCCATTCCATATCCGGCTCGCCGTCCGGACCAATGCGCATGAAGCCTAAAGCAGGTAACAGTACCGCTTCGATACCGCAGGATTTTAAATAAATATGGAATAAACGGGTAGAAAGCAGCTCCCCCTGGGCTAAAATGACTTTTTCTTCCCGCAACCCAAAACCCGGTATAAACTGCTGGCCGATCACCGTACAGAAATCCTCCAGCCCGGCTAACCCCTCCGCTTGTAATGAAACGTCCGGAAGCAATGCCGCTATAAAGTCCTGATACTCCTCGCGAAGGCTGTCCAGTACCTCCATCGCATCGGATAAACCCTGCCGGTATAAGTGCCCGGACAAAGCAATCAACTTGTTGGTCGTGCCCGCTACCGCCGATAAAACGACGATCTTGCGCTCCTCCCCACTGATTAGCTCGGCGACTTCCCGCATCCGCGCAGGGCTCCCTACCGAGGTGCCCCCGAATTTCATGATAATCATAAACCGTTTTTTTACCCAAATAATCCTGCTATAGGTATTTGACAAGAAAAAATAAACTTGTTGCGATGAGTCAGCGCAGTGGGAAAAATAGCCATTTTACCATGTGCTGATCCCATTGCAACAAGTCTATTTATAAAAGTAAGCCTGTCTCATAAGTACGGAGTTGTGTAAAAAGACTCCGACATGTCATTGGTGGCTTGCGCCGCGAATGAGTATTTTTTTACATAACCCCACTACTTATGCTACGGCTATCAGACTTTTACCAAAAACACTGCACCAAAAATATGGCCATCAAAAAAAGCAGGCAATTTTTTGGGCAAATTGTTCAAAAATGAACATTTTTGTTAAATTTTAAACAAAATGATCAAAATTGCTGCGATCACCGGGCAATTGCTGGCCAAATCCCCTTTTATTTCGGAGGCTTTGGAAGAAGGGCTGATCAATATTTCAGCGCTGGCACGCAAGCTCCAGCCGGAGGTATCAGCGATGGCTGGCCGGCCGATAAAAATGGGTGCGGTTGCTATGGCCATACAGCGCATGACACCGGTCACCGGAGGATATCCCAACCGCGCATTAAAGCTGTTTTTCAAAAAACTCCAGGATATCAGCCTCCGGGCAGACCTCCTCGACTATACTTTTGAAAACTCTGCCACATTGCCCCAATGCCAGGCATTACTACTTGGGGAAATCAGCCGGCAACCACGGGCCTTTTATTCTGTATCCAGGGGCATTGCCGAGACGACCCTTTTGATCAGCAAGGACTTTGAGTATAGTGTGGAAAAGGTGTTCCAGAACGAAAAGCTGATCTCCAGGCTCGCGCAACTCAGTGCCCTGAGCCTGATGTTGCCGGCAGAAAACCGCATCCTGTCAGGAGTCTATTACCTCATCCTGCGACAGCTTGCCTGGAATGGCATCAACGTCGTAGAGGTCGTCTCTACCAGCAACGAGTTCACGATTGTCGTAAAAGAAAGCGATACCCAGGCCGCTTTCGCAGCTTTGATGCAGTTAAAAAACTAAACTTGTCACGATGCAACCGCAATACAGCGATAATAGACCGGAGGGAGTCATCGAAGGGTCAAAAAGGCGCTTTAACCCGTAAAGACCTGTCACCACAGGCCCGCCGGACAGTACTCAGGACGGCCTGTCCAGCGTAAGTGGCTCTTTCCTGCCCCGGCCAAAAACGAAGCGGGAATTGATGAAGAATACCCCGCTGAGCAACAGAAATGCCGCCAATATGGATTGAACCCCATGCTGCTCGCCATTGAAAGCCCAGCCGAGCGACATCGCCACTACAGGATTAACATAATTGCTCGTGGCAACTTTTTCCGGCGAGACGCGAAACAACAGATAATTGAAGGCCGAATATGCCAGGATAGAACCAGCAAAAATAAGATATCCATACGACAACCAGGCGCGCGCACCCACCTTCTGCACATCGAACCCCTCCTGCTCGCCGCTGACTGCCCCCAAAAGCAACAGTGATACCCCGCCGCCTATCATCTGGACCGCAGCAGATTGTAGCCCCGATTTTGGCAATTCGATTTTCGTCACATAGATAGAGGCAAATGCCCAGGAGAAAATCGCTACAGTAATCGCTAAAACCCCAAACAACGTCTCCCGGTCGCCGGTGACCTTCGGCTGCCCAACCAACAAAACCATGCCGATTACCCCGACTGCGACGCCCAGGATGCTGTTCCATCCAGGCACCTGGCCTCGCCAGACCCATACCATCATCACGATGACAAGAGGCTCAAAAGCGACAAATAATGCGACCAGACCAGTATCGATATATTGCTCGGACCACACGACCAGCCCAGTACCCAGAGCAAGGAACAAGAAACCGGCAAGCAACCCGTTTTTCCATTGCAGCACCGTGGGCATAGCCCCCCCAGATATCGAAGCATACACGAACAAAATCCCCCCTGCGATCATAAACCGCGAGCCCGACATCAGAAACGGGGGGATTTCCTGAATAGCAAAATAATTGACCAGATAGGTCGAACCCCAAATAATATAAATAGCGGCAAATGCGGCAACCAGTGCAATCTGCCCGCGTGAATCCTTGGTCATGGCAATAAATTTGCAGCACAAAGCTAAGGTTTCTTCTGTTGCCGCAGACGCTTTTTTCAGACGTCTGGTTTGTTCGGATTTATGGTAGGGCGGGCCTCGCTTCAACAGAAAAATGCCGGAAATCTTTCTTTTCCGCATGGCAAATGAGCTGGGCGACATCCCGTGCGGATAGCAATACCCCTGGCAGGCCTCCACCAATCGCGATCCATTGGCCGCACATATAAAATTGCCCAAGTTTTGGCAGCGTATGCGGCAGGGATTTCAGCCCGGTCTTCGGATCATGGACCCAGCCCTCAAAACTACCCTGCCAATTGTTGGTAAACCCAATGATCGTTCCCGGAGTGGCGATGTCAATCATTTCAACGTGCGCCGCAAAATCCCCGAAACGCTTGTCCAGCGCATGAATAACTGCCTGGGAAATCCGCTTTTTCTCCGACATATATTTTTCAGGATCCGCCCCCTGAAGCTTTTGCCAATGCCTGTAGTTTGCCGTACGAATCCCAATACTGACCAGTGTTTTGCCGCCAGGGGCAAGGGATGGATCAAAATGATGCACCCGCACGGACAGGTCGTCAATGATTGTTTCCGGATCAATGATCAGCGTACCCTCGATCGGAAACAGGATATGAGCAGGTAGCCCGGACAGGTCGCGCCGGACGCCCAGGGCAATATAGAACATGGACGGGAAGGCCTGATGCGCTTTATAAAACTTTTCAAAGGTTTTACTGGTGTACGCCCCTTTTAAAAAGTCAAAGAGCGTCGCATGGCCGTCGGCAGCAGAAACGATGTAATCGCCAAACACCTGCCGGCCATCCTCCAGTTCGACACCTGTCGCCTTGTCGTCTTGAACGACGATACCCGTCACTTTGTGCTGGAAATGGATACTTCCCCCCAGACTCTGGAAGCGGTCGAGGATGCGATGCGTAAAAGCGACGGCCCCTCCTTTAGGATACCCTGCTTTTCCCGCGCCCATCCAGGACAGCATCAGCAGGGAAAAAATAGCGGACGAACGCGATTCAGAAAGGTTGAGCACGACCTTCTGCAGGAGCGGATTGGAAAATTCAGCAGCGTAATCCTCCAGGCTGACCGCAGAAAAACGCTCGATGACTGGTAAAAATGGCATCGTACGTCCGTATTCCCTGACGCGCTCCCAGAAACTGGTCAATTCCGGGGGTTTTTCGTGGGCATCTTCGTAATCTGCGAGGTTCCGCAGCGCACCAATCAGTTCATCAATGGCCGTTGCATCTTCCGGGGCCTGTTCCAGCAGTTCTTTTTCAAGCCGGTCAGGATTTGTAAAAACACGGATCATCTTGCCCCTGGAATCTTCTACCCGCAGGTATTCCTCCACCGGCCAGTACCCGATTTCGTGCATTGGAGCGAGTTCGTTCCATTTCTCATACAGTGTACTTCCCGGGCCTGCCCCCACCAGTAAATGGGCGCACAAATCTATGGTATAATCCCCGCGCTGCCACGCATTACAAACCCCACCGGCCACCCGGTTCATTTCAAAGACTTCGACATCGAAGTCGTTCATCGCCAAATATGCACCGGCAGATAAGCCCGCTACACCACCTCCGATAATCAAGACTTTTTTTCTCATGACAACTCCTTTTTTTTAAGCTTGGGCTGTGTGAAAAGTATTTTGCCGCCTACGGCGGCAAAATTAAATTTTTCTAGAGCCGCATTTTTCGCGATTTTGCTTCGCAAAATCGCGAAAAATGCGGCTCTAGAAAATATTATTTGGCGGCGCAAGCCGCCAAATGAAGGCCGGAGGCTTTTTACACAACCCATTACTGACTGCCCCTAAACTAATCTTTTTTAATCGAAACGCGGTTGACAACACGCAGGCCTTCTGAATGATTTTAGTCATTGACAGGGTGTTTGACGGAAAATTTCGGGGTTTTATCGGGTTTTATTTCATTTTGACAATTATTGTCCTATTTTTCAATAAAAAATAAAGCAAATGACAAGTCAAGGTCCAACGGATACCCATCGCATCAATGATCCAAAAGTAATCGGGATCATCTCCTATCTCATGCCTATCGGATGGATAATTGCCCTTATCCTGAACAACCCAAAATCCGACCTGGCCTCTTTTCACCTCCGGCAATCTTTGGGTCTGTTTGTGATCGTCCTTGCAATCAGGATCGTTATGTACGTCCCTTTACTCGGTTGGCTAGTAGGGATTATAGCAGCGGTAGCCACGTTCTTCCTGTGGGTGATTGGCTTCATTGCTGCAGTAGAAGGGAGGAAAAAAACCGTGCCATTTCTCGGGGAGTACTTCCAGGAGTGGTTTGCCGGTCTATGATATTGCTGTAGATATAGCCAGCTACTCCCATATTTGACCGCGCAGCACATCCTGTGCCTGCGCACCGCCATCAATGATAATTTCTGTGCCCGTGATGTAGGAGGAATCATCCGAAGCCAGAAATAAAATCGCCTTGGCCACTTCTTCTGCACGCCCGAACCGCCTGAGTGGGATGCGGTCTGCTATTTGCCGGTAACGATTTTCATCGAAACCGTCCTGCCGCACAAGCACGGGATCCCACATCTCGGTGAGTATTGTACTGGGAAGGACAATATTGCACCGGATATTATACCCTCGCTCTGCACAGTAGATTGCCACTGATTTGGTCAGACTGACCGCTGCGGCTTTGGCGGCGGCATAAGCCATGCGATCCGGGCGGGCGACCAGGCTGCTCCGGGAGCCGATGTTCACGATGGCAGCACTACCGGAGTTTTTCAATAATTCTATTGCTTCCCGGCAGCCCAGGAAAATACTGTCCAGATCATTCCGGATCACTTCCTGCCACGATGAGAGGGAGGAATTTTCCAACCCGAGCATAGGCGGCTGCAAACCCGTTCCGGTTATACCCGCGTTATTGACGAGTACATCCAGGCAACCGAAGTTTTCTTTTATAAACGACATCGTTTCCTGCCAGTCGGATTGGCGGGTTACATCCAGGTGGCGGTAGCAGCATTTTTCGCCCAGCGCACGTGCATACGCTTTGCCTTTCACGTCGTCTATGCCGGAAAGCACCACCACCTTCGGGTTTTCGCTCAATGCCAGTTCGGCGAACGCCAGGGCGATTTTACCGGTTGCCCCTGTAATCAGAATCGTTTTGGATGCGAATTTATTCATGACGACTGCGGTTCTTTTTTTCTTTAATCATCCTTCCGATAAGGTTGGTCAGGGTTTCCGGCACGTTGAACCCGGCCAGATGAAGCGGAACCGCCTCAACCCCGAGGGTATTGCACGTTTCCCAATACAGTGCGGCGTTTCCTTCTTCAACAAGCCCAATGGTCGGAGGAAGCCCCGGCGTACTTTGAAGGAGCAGGGGCTCTGCACGGCAACCGGGCATGCCTTCATTGCCCAAAGACTGAAGCACTGGCATCAGGATGTGTTCTGGTATTTCGGGGGCAAATTGACTGATTTGCCGGGCACACATCTTCAGTTTACCGCCCCCCAGGAGCAATACGTCTGCCCTTGTTTGCATGCGTTTTATTGCCGCAGGGAGGTTTACGGCTGGCGGGAAAGAATCGTCCACCAGGATCGTACCTGGTCGAAAACGCTCCACCTCGAGGATCTGGCCGGAGGAACTCGCCCCAATGATCAAATCGGCAGCATAAAAATCGTCGGGGATATACTGGTCCCGGACTCCAACAACTACCAGTTCGCCGGCATATTTTGCCTTCAGGGTGTTTAGCGCCCGATCGAGATAGGGCAGTTGTGCCTCCAGGTCGGCAATAATCAGACTGGCAGGATTGCCCAGTTTGTTCAGCAAAAGCGATAGCGAAGCCTGACCGATAGCCCCAAAACCGAGTATTGCGATGCTCAGGTCGTAAATGTTGGCCGATACTGCCTTCAATACTTTTTCAACCGTTTTCACAACGGCCACCACGGTGCCGGCATGGCCGGTAGTAAGCGTTATCGGGGGCGTACCCATCCCTTGCGCGCCAAGTACACGGGCAACGGCAACCCCGTAATTCGTGAGGGCCGGCAAAGTACCGGCCAGAGATACTGTTTTTGCACCATGGCAACGTGCAACCTCTATCGCTTTCCGAATTTCCTCCACCCGCCGTTCCATGGAAAACGCGTACAACTCCTCGGCATCAAACGGCAAAAATACTGCGCCACTGATCCCGAACGGCGTCGTGACCCGCTCCAATAATCTGGGCCGACCCGAACTGAACAGCCGGGAAACCCACTGAGCCGGTATTGCCGCCCCATTCATCTGAGGAAATAGCGATTGCATCCAGCTCTTTCCGGGAAAGTACGCGATCAATGCCGTATCAATAGTATTTGAAAAGTCCTCTATGCCTTCAATTTCCTTCAGAAACAGGGCCTTAAATTCCAATTTCTTCCCCGAAGGTGCATAACCATTCAGGTTGATGTGCATTTTTTCCGCCACATTCACCCCCATCATGATTTCCGACCCCGCACCACCGGCATTGAAGGCAAAGGCCGACTCCTCCCAAAGCAGTGAGAGGTGCGGGCCATTGAACTGCTCCAGTGCTGAAAAATCCATGAAAGAAAAATAGAAGCGGTTAGCGGAGAAGATCGCAGTGGCCAGACCAGTACCTGTGGCTATTCTGAATAATTCGGCAGGAGCAATATCCTGGTGGCCGAGCGCTTCGAGAAAAATATGCGCTATTTTTTTTACACAAGTCAATAGATCTGTTTCCCACTCCAGCATTACGCGCAGGGGCAAACTCCGGGCAAAACATCCGACGATCTGCTGAACATTTTCAACGGGTAGTTCCCTGCCGTTTACTGCTGTATTTATGAGTAGATCGGTTGTACTGTAGAGCTGCATCAGGGAGCGGGCATACAAGGCAAGCACCAGGTTATACAAGGTTACGCCATTCGCTTTACTCCAGTTCAGCAATTTTAACCTGGTTTCGGCGGGCAGGACAAAGCTCAGGGATGGACCTGCATCCGTATCAGCGGGGGGTGTGAAAGCGGGCAAGCGGGTAAATACTTTATTCCAATAGACCGAATGTACCCCCTCCATCGCATCATCCGCGAGTTTGGCGCTCAGCAAAGGTACAATTGAAGCGTAAAGGGGCGGCGGCGGGCCCAAATCGGGCGTCTGGCCATCCAGAATCTGATGGTAAGCGCGCATGAGATCATTCAATAAAATATGCGTACTCCAGCCATCGGTAATACCATGGTGCATAGAAATCAGTAATACGCCAGACCGATCGCCGGTCTGGTACAAATGCACCTGAAAAAGCGGGTATTGGGAAAGGTCAAAATCGAAGTTTTGAAATTGTACAAAAGCCGCATCGAGTACCAGGCACTGCTCGTGCGGACTTTGGCTGGAAATATCAAAAATCCGGACAGGTGCTTCCTGTATATCTATGATTTGTTGCCACGTTTGCAGGCCTTCCGTAAAGATTAAGGTACGGAGCATGGGGTGCCGGCCGATCACATAGTCCATCGCTTTTGTCAGCAGTACCGGCTGAAAGTTGCCCTGCATCAACAACTGTCCGACCCAGTTGGGCGATGTGGCCGGGAAGATTTTTTTCAACAGCACAAAACCTTTCTGAGAAGGCGAAAGGGGATAGCGCTTTAAGATTTCCGTCAGCTCTGCCGCGACAGGGGGAGGCGGATTATCGGCTGTGGGATTTAACAAATCAATAGAACGGGCCAGGGCCGAAAGCTTGCGGTCTTTAAACAAGGTGATGGCCCTGGGCAACACGGCAAAGTGTGGCCGCAACCGGTGCAACATTTCGAGGGCCATGATGGAATCGCCGCCCAGGCGGAAAAAGTCGTCCCCGCGGTTAATCCTGCTGGTATGGAGGAGTTTTTGCCAGACCCCAGCGATGGTCGTCTCTGTAGGAGTCATAGGGCCTTCCGGTTCAGGCACACCCTCCGGGGATTGCATTTCTTCAGCCAGCATACTGCGCAGGGCAGCCCGGTCTGTTTTACCTGCCTGGTTCAGGGGCAGGCGGTCGAGCAGGATGATCCGGTGCGGCACCATATATGCCGGCAATCTTTCTGCGATGAAGTCGCGGATCTGCAGGGCAGAAGGTTTCAGCCCTGTTTGGATCAGTTCAACAAAAGCGACGAGCTGGTGTTGGGCCGCTAAACGATTGTCAACTACAGCAACATTTTTTACCTGACGGGTTTGGTAAATAACCTCTTCGATTTCGCTTGGTTCAACGCGGTTTCCGTACAATTGGATTTGATCGTCATTCCGTCCGATAAAGTGCAGTAAGCCTGTTTCATCTGCCTGGGCCAGATCGCCGGTACTAAAAAAAACGCCGCTTGCTTCAGGCAGATACAACCGGACAAATTTTTCTTCCGAGAGGTTTTTTTCCCGGTAATATCCTTTGGCGAGGCAGGGGCCGCCCACATAGATTTGCCCTGTTTCGCCTGCTGCACAAATCCGGCCTTGCTGGTTGATCAACCGCACCAGAGAGCCTTTCTTCTGGAATCCAATCGGCATCCCGCCGTGTTCAGCCGGCGTTTTAGGGTCAATGAAGTAGCTGGTGGCATTCACGATGGTTTCCGTTGATCCATAGAGATTTACGATAGTACTGCGATCCCCGAAGTATTGCTGCCAGCGGTGTACCGTACCCGCATACAGGGTTTCGCCACCCAACAGTACATAGCGCAGACCGGGCAGTCTGTTTGCACCACCAGCGCCATCGGGCAGCGTAGCCGCCCATTCCAGAAGATTATTCACTACCGAAGGTACGGTATTGAGCAGGGTAATCCGATGGTATTCGAGAAAATGGTAAAGTGCCTGTGGGTCCCTCAGTGAAGTCCGGGGGATAGGGTAGATCGTAGCACCAGCCAGCAGGGTAGAAAATATCTGCCGTATTGACCCTCCAAATCCGAGCGAAGAAGTATGGATAAACCGGTCTTGCCCGTTAATTGAAAATGTTTCAGCTATCCAGTTCAAAAAAACTTCTACGGCCTGGTGGGTGACCATCACGCCCTTGGGCTGTCCTGAAGTGCCGGAAGTGTACATCACGTAGGCCAGGCGGGCGGGGTCATCCAGTTTCGGCAGGCTCAGGGAAGCAGGCGGTCTTTCTTCTACCCTGATAATCGCTGATTTGCCAGACCAAAGAACAGGCCCGGCCAGGCCATCTGGTACGACTACCGTCCTGACTTGTTCCTGAACGGCAGTGTAAGCATTTAATAAGGGCAATAATTCAGCCGGGGCGACAATCGTTTCGACGCCTGCATGGGCAAGAATGCCTGCTATCCTGCCGGCAGGCCAATCGGGATCAAGGGGTACAAAAGCACGTCCGGAGGCAAGAATGCCTGTAACTCCAATAACGGCAACCGTACCCGGGTAAGCAAAAATACCCACAGCTTCTTCTGTTTCTTTCAGCTGGACTGCAAGGGTATGTGCCAGCAGCTTGCTCCTGGCGGCCAATTCGCCATACGTGAGGTCCCCTTCCGGTGCAGCCACGGCCGTGTGGGATCCAAACTGCCCACAAGCGGCCCATACTTTTTCGTGCAGCATCGGACAAGAAGGGAACAACTGTACGGCCGGCATTTCCAGCGGTGCCACCGGGGAAAGCAAAGACGTGGACGGGCTCAAAATTTGTAAAAAAGTATCTTTAATGCGGATAATATCCCGTGTATCGAATATTGCCTCATCGTAATTCCAACAACATTTAAGGTTGTCATTTTCAATAAAGCAAATTACTGAAATATCGGTAAATGGCAGGGCTGTACGGCAGCGGATCTGCCCTGGCATCGGCGTTTCTTTTCCTAAATGATGTATGGGCAGAAAACTCAGGCCGACCGGAGAAAGTACCACTGGTCCATCGTCCTGCCTGCCAATGGGTAATTCCGCAATATCCTGCGAAGACACGCCGGAGTGGCGGAGTGCCTCCAGCATTCTCTGCCTGACCCCCGGCGCGACGGTCGCCAGATCATCCCCTGCCCGCAGTTCCAGACGTAGCGGCAAGGCATCGGCGAGGCATCCCGCGAGGGACTCAATACCTGGAAACGCGGCATCCCGGTTGGCGTTCGCCACCCGGATGATGATATCGGTCCTGCGGGTTTCCTGTTGCAGGGTGAGCAATAACGCTGCCAGCAGGGAATGAAAGACAGACAGGCGCTGTCCCTGATTTTCCTGAATTAGCCGTGCGGTGGCCGCTATCCCAAGTTCACCCGTCACCATGCGGTATTGACTGCGCCCCCCCCTCGTTGGGCGGTAGGGTAGCGGTAATCCCCAGAGTGCGTTATCCAGCGCACTGGTCCAGTAGGCTTTTATAGCCCTGGTATCCTGTTGCTGGATTACCTGTTGTTGAAACTGCACATAGTCGCTGAAAGCCGGGCCTTTCTGCTTTTCATCGGGCGTTTCGCCGCGGGAAATTTGCCCGTACACTGCCAATAACTCTTTCAGCAACACATACATGCTCCATGCGTCGAAAATCAGATGGTGCATCATCAGCATCAACGCAGCGGGATAGCCGGGCGACGAAACGTGGACAAGGCGAAAAAGAGGAGGCGCCTCCAGGTCAAATACCTCGTTGACGAGTTCATCTTCCAGCGCCAGAACGGCTGTCGCGTCTGCACATATTTTGAAGGCAACCCGTGCGTCTATTTTGTTCAGGACATACTGCACCGGACCCTCGTTTGTCATTTCAAACGCCAGGCGCAGGGCTTCGTGACGTTCGACGACCAGGTTTAGTGCGGCCTGCAGGCTTACTGGATCCATGGGCTGCTCCAACGCCACATTCACGAGGATGTTACAGGGTTTTTCCGGAAAAAAAAGCTGCTGCGCATAAAAGGTTTTTTGAGCGCCGATCAATGGAAAACGCGCTACCGGTATTGCAACCGGTTCCGGGTCTGGCAGCTCCGCAGGGGTACTGGTACTGCCATTTTCAAGATACCCTGCCAGGGCGGCGATAGTATCGTATTCAAACAGAATAGTCGGATGTAACACTTTTCCTGTATGGAGTTCAATTTTTTGCGCCACATCCACAGCACTCAGCGAATCGAGCCCCAGTTGGTAAAAAGAGTCGGTTTCGCTGACATTTTCCGGGGCAGTTTGCACGGCCTCTGCAATATAGGATTTGAGCATCTGGATGAGTCCGGTTCTATGACTGGCTGCCTGCGACTCATACTCCTGCAGGCCGTCTTCCATTTGGGCCGAACCATTGGCTGCAGTGACATTTCCCCCCACGTTGGGTATAATTGATGGAACATCCATTGGTTTTCCGAGCTGTTCCACCGTCTTTTTTAATGAAAACTGTGGTGAAAACACGGATTGCTGACCTGGCGGCAGGGCGATGCAGTGCGGCCACCCTGCCGCCAGGGTGGCATCGAACAATTCCAGCCCTTCTTCCGGAGTAAAGCCCTTGAGGCCCTCGCCCAGCCGCGCAGCCATACCGGTATTTTGCCACAACCCCCAGGAACAGGAAATCCACGTTACCGGGTGGTGGTGTTTACTTTCCGCCAGCGCATCCAAAAAAGCGTTGGCCGCCGCGTAGTCGGCCATCCCCCCCGACCATGCGGGCGTAAGGCTGGAGATTGAGCTAATCGTATAAACAAAATCCGGTCGGTGATGCTCCAGACACTCGGCCAGGTAACATACACCCGCCATTTTAGAAAAAAAAGCACGCTCAAAATCCTCTTGTTTTTTATTCAGCAACGAACCGAATCCGATAGAACCCGCCGCATAAACGATACCATCAGGTTCCCCATACTTTTCAACCACCTCACCGATCAGTGCTGCCATTGATGCTTTATTTGTGGCATCGTTCTGCAGGTAGGTCACTTTCCCCGGTATAAGGGCAGCCAATGCCTGTGGCAGTGCTTCCCGGCTACGCGTGCCGCTGACAACGACCATTCGGGCAGATTTCCGGGTAATATATTCTGCCAACAACGCGCCGATCCCTGACGAGCCGCCGATTACGAGATAAATCCCTCCGGGTTTTATATTCAAATATGGAATTTCGGTACGGTTATTTCCGGCAGGTTTTAAGACCGGTATAAATTGCTTTTTACCCCGGATAATCAACGGTTCGGATGCCGTCGTACCGAGCAACGATATCAATGTGGTCATATCCTTACCGTCCCGAAGGCTGCCCAGATCAACCAGTGCGCCCCTTAGCTCCGGGTTTTCTTCCAGTGCACCGGCAGCCAGTACCGCCAGCGCCCGTTGTTGCGGTCGGCTTTGTCCGGTAGCATCCACCTTGTAAGCGCTGGTCGTGGAGATCCAGATTTTACTTTTGCCCCGCTGTTTAATTGTTTGCAACAAAAAACGGAACCCCGACAATGCCTGCTGAATGCATGCGGTGGGGGTTGTTTCCATAAAGCTGCCGGCCATTAAAAGCACGCCAAGCGGCGTTTCGTTCTGAAAACTGGCCATCAGCCAGCGATAGTGATCCGCATTGCCGGGATCAATATAAAAATCGAATTCGCCGGTACGGGTAAAAACACCTGGGAGACCATCCATCCCACAAAGCACACGGTACGATGGCACCGTACTGTGCCCACGCAGTTCCTCTGACAAACGCTGCAGGTCACTTTGATCAAAACCCAGCAAAACCCAGCAAGCCGGTTCGAAAGTGCGTGCGGGTATCTTCAAGGGGATTTCCTCCCAGCCAGGCGTAGCAATTGCCTCATTTTGAGGAACAAGCTCCGGAAAAAAATCATAAAAGAAACTTTTCCCGGCATATATGGTATTCGGGGCCGGATGAAATACTGGCGACCCGACTGGTTCTTCGAGGATAAGATGTGCATTGGTACCGCCAAAGCCGAAGGAGCTGACACCGGCAGAACGCAGGCCTTCAGCATTCCAGGCAGCGAGTTCGCTTTGTATGCGAATACCCTTTTCGGCCAATCGCTTATTGGGGTCTATTGCTTCATGGAGTGTGGGCGGCAATTTTTTGTAATGGATTGCCAGTACCATTTTAAGCAACCCTGCGATACCTGCTGCTGCGAGCGTATGGCCGAAATTGGATTTTACCGACCCGATCGAAATTGGTTGCTCCGGGCTCAGGGGGAAGAATTTCTCTACGACGGACAGTTCCACGCCGTCGCCAATTCTGGTGGAGGTACCATGTGCTTCGATTGCTGAGATCTTACCCGGGTCGAAACCCGCCCGTGCATAGGTATTTTGCAGCAGTGCCAGTTGGCCTTTCCAGGAAGGTGCCATCAGGCCGAGCGACCGGCCGTCGTTATTCATTCCGGAGCCCCGGATTACGGCCCAAACGGCATCCTGGTCACGCATTGCGTCTTCCAATCGCCGGAGTACCACCATTCCGGCGCCTTCACCCAGAAGGATACCATCGGAATCCCGGGAAAAGGGGATACACTTAGCGGAAGGAGAAATCACGCCGGCAGCACCCATATATTGAAATACCGAAGGCGTCAGATTCAGGTTTACGCCACCCGCCAGCGCCCAATCGCATTCCTGCCGCTTCAAGGACTCACAGGCCAGGTGTACGGCTACCAGCGAAGAAGAGCAAGCCGTATCAACAGAAAAAGCCGGCCCCTTCAGGTTCAGTTCATGGGCGATCCTCCCTGGTATCATATTCAGCAGGTTGCCGACAAGGGCGTGGGGCGGCAGTGGTTCTATCGAACGCAATGCTTCTATATCCGACTGCAGCGCCTGCCGTATTTCCGCTGGAATACGTTGAAAGGTATCCGATCCCAGGAGATAATCCAAGGCTTTACGACGATACCAGCGGCTGGTAATCATTTCCTGATAAGCCTGTTGGTCGGCGCCGATAAATACCCCGACCTGCTGGTTGCCCCAGTTGGTATAACCAGCGTTTTCCATTGCCTCAACTGCCAGTTCCAGCATGATACGTTGCTGGGGATCCATAAAAACCGCCTCCGCATCAGGGATTCCAAATCTATCATTATCAAACAGATACGGATTTTCAAGAAAACCAGCCACGATACTGTTCAGGTTTTCCGATGTATGGCGCAATTTCCTGCTTTCCGGCATTGGCTGAAATACCGACCGGCCTTCGGCGATTAGCTGCCAGAATGTTTCCGGGCTGTTGGCCTGGGGGAAGCGACAGCTCAGCCCGATAATAGCAATGTCCTGTTCTTCTTTCAACGTACGCATACAGCTGTAATATTTTTTGCCTGAACAGATTTGGGGTGATGGAGTCAGAACGAATCAAATAATTCATTCATTTCAATTTGCTGAAGCTGCATCTCAGCGGGAGGGCCGTTCGGGGAATAAGCCACGGCAGCAGCATACCCTCCTCCGAAATCAATGGTCCTACGACCCCAACGCACCCCTTCTGTCTGTATGGTGTCTTTCAAGGTATCTATACTTAGAAAATCCATGCCCATTCCCCTGCCATCGGCTTTTGCCACAGCTTCCTTCCGCGTCCAGAGCTCCATAAAAGCGTATGCAGGATCGCTGTGCTGCCGGACGTATTCCCACTCCTGAGACAGGAAATAAGCCTCAAAAACGGCAAAATCAACCGGACGGATTGCCTCGGCATCTATTCCCACGTGGCCCCAGGTGTTCAGGGCGCAGGCAACTATGGCCCCGGAATGTGCGATACTAACTCCCCATTGGGGCCTGGAACCTAAGAATGGCTTACCGGCAGAACCGATTATGAGCGGGCATATTTCGCCGGGGCAAAGTGTACGGAACAACTGCCGGGCGAGCAACCTCCCGGCCAGAAACCGAAGCCTGCCCAACGGATTACGCTTACCCAAGTAAACCGCTTGCTCACCAGCCAGGCGCGGTAATTTAAATCTACAGACTTTTATCCGTTTTTTACAAAATAAAGATTTACAATCAGGACTTTTCACCAAAAATATTTTGCCAAATACAAAACTTTGTATATTTATCGAATGGTAGCCATCCGGCAGCCAGGATATCACATTGACTGTTCTACCTGTGCTGGCAACCATGGCCTATGCTTTATGGAAAACAAACCATTTTTTCGGAGCTTTGGGATACTGCTGATGGCGGCGGCTTTGCTTTTGGCCTACCCATGGTTGCACCGCACCATACCTTGGCTGCAGGGGCATTTCCGCACCTACGACCCCCTTTCGATGTTCTGGCCGGAGGCTTCGGTTCCGGATAATGGCCCTTTGTCATTGCGCGAGCAAGAGCGCCTGGCCATTACCGTGCCTCCCCCTTTACCCATTGCGCCGGAGGCTGTGCTTCCGCCGGAAGCGTTCACCCCTGCATTTGCCAGTTATAAAGGAAGCGTTCATTTACAAGGCTTTCAGCAATTACTAAAAGCGGGACGCGAGCAAATCCGCATTGCATATTTCGGGGACTCTTCCGTAGAAGGCGACCTTATTTCGCAGACCCTCCGGGAAAGCCTCCAGCAGCGTTATGGGGGATCGGGCGTAGGTTTTCTGCCGATTCTGCCTGCGGTGTATAATTTCAGGCGCACTGTTTATCAGACGGCATCCGGACACTGGCAGCGGCACAAGCCGAGGTCGGATAAACAGCGGCTCCCTGTAGGGATTGCGGGAAATTATTTCACTGCTGCCTCCACCCTATCCCCTGACCCGGGGAGTGGCCGCGATAGTGCCGATACCCCTGCCGTACCTGCGGCAATCCCGGATGCTACCCCTTGGGTAAGTTTCAGTGCGGGAAAAGCTTTTTCCGGGACGAGGTACTTTCCCAAAGCCCGGCTGCTCTACGGCAGGCCAGAAGGCGCAGTGGCGCAGGATTCGCAAATCCTTGGCCGCATTGGGCTCGAAGTGGGTACAGAAAGGCTGGAAATCGCGTTCAAAGCCCCTGCGCTATTGAATATCCTGAACTTACCTGTCCGGAATGCCACCCGTGTGAAGCTCGATTTCAAAATACCGGATCGCCTCCCGATTTATGGGGTCAGTATGGAAAGCCCTGATGGCGTTATCATTGACAATTTCCCTATGCGGGGCAACAGCGGTACTGGTTTGCTCAGGATACCCCAGCGTCAGCTCGCTGCTTTCCATGAGGCCCTCGACTACGACCTCATCCTTATACAATTTGGGCTAAATGTCCTCAACGCCGACCTTAAAGACTACAGTTGGTACGAAGAGCAGACGATACACACGATCTTACACCTGAAAAAGTCTATGCCCGGAGCGGGTATTGTGGTCATTGGCCTTCCCGACAAAAGCATCAAAGTGAATGGGGTTATGCGCTCGGACCCCAGCGTAGCCAGGATCACCGAAGCCCAGCGCCGTGCTGCTTTCCGGTGTGGTGTGCCATTTTTCAGTATTTATGAAGCGATGGGGGGAGAAGGTTCCATGGTTGAGTGGGTGGAGCGTCAGCGTATGGCCAACTGGGACTACACCCACTTTAATTTTAATGGTGCGGAGCGGATCAGTACTTTTTTACTCAAATTCCTCCTCGGGGAGGACACCGCCCGGAGCGGGACCATCTGAACGCCCATGAACGACCTGCCGACCCTCGATGGGCTTATGTCTTTACTTACCTACGACCCGGCCCGGCCCCTGCTCTTCAACAGCTTTCCTTTCTTCGTCCTGTTTATCGTATTCTATGGAGGTTATTTGCTGTTCCTGAAAAAAGCCAATGCGCGCATCCTTTACCTTTTTGCCTTTTCATGTTTTTTTTATTATAAATCCAGTGGCTGGCACCTGGTATTCCTGCTCCTTGCAACAGCGGTTAACTTTAGCCTTGGCCATGCCATTTTCAGTGCCGTTCAGCAGCGCTGGCGCCGATATTACCTATGGGCGAGTATATTGATCAGCCTGGGGATTCTCGCCTATTTTAAATATACCCTTTTCTTCCTCAATACCCTGTCCCTGGTATTGGACAAAAACTTTGGCACGGTAGATATCCTGCTCCCGGCAGGTATTTCTTTTTATACTTTCCAAACCCTAAGCTATACCATTGACATTTACCGGCGTCAGTTGGCACCGCTGAGTGCGGGGGCAGCGGGGCTTAGGGCGTGGGCGAAGGCATCCCTGGATTTTTCTTTTTACGTCAGTTTTTTTCCGCAATTAGTTGCCGGGCCTATCGTCCGTGCTTCGGAATTCCTCCCTCAGATCCGAAAGCCGCTTTCCCCCGAGCGGGGGGCTGGTGCGCAGGCACTGCTGCTGATCATGGGCGGTCTGTTCAAAAAAGCAGTTATTTCCGATTATATCAAGGTAAATTTTGTGGACAGGGTATTTGATGCCCCGCTAATGTATTCCGGGCTGGAAAACCTGCTTGCGGCTTATGGCTATGCCCTTCAGATATACTGTGATTTTTCGGGATATTCCGATATGGCTATCGGACTTGCGATTTTGCTGGGGTTTCATTTACCTGAAAACTTCCGCAACCCCTACCGCGCAGCCTCTGTCGCTGAATTCTGGCGGCGATGGCATATTTCGCTTTCCACCTGGCTGCGCGATTATCTATATATCCCCCTTGGCGGCAACCGTCATGGCCGTTGGCGCACTTATCTCAACCTCATGGCGACTATGTTACTTGGGGGGCTTTGGCATGGTGCCAACTGGGTGTATGTACTCTGGGGGGCTTTACATGGCGTCGGGTTATCGCTTGAGCGCTTTGCCAATGAAAAAAATACTATCGTCGCGGACCATCCCGGAACGCGGCCCTGGGTATCCTTTATGTTATTGCTCGTCTTGCAGGCGGGCATTCAAATTGCGCTTATCCTCCGGGCCTTTGATGGTAGCCTTGACATGCAGGGGCTGTGGCGCTATTCTCTGGGCAACGCCGTTATCCTTGCGGCTTTCGCCTCGACTTTATTGCTGGCAAAGGCCGTTCCTGCCATACAGCGCCCTGTGAGCATTTGGTTAACCTTCAACTTCGTCACTTTCGGGTGGATTTTATTCCGAGCAGGGGCTATCGGCAGTACCCAACCGCCCCTGGATACCACAGCACAGATGTTAGGCCAGATTTCCGGAGCCTTTCACGCTGCCATCCTCCCCCAGGTATTGCAGGCTTACCCCTGGTTTTTTGCATTGGCCGCTCTGGGGTTCCTGCTGCATTTTTTTCCCAAACGCCTCTATTTGTCCATAGAAAACCGATTTGTAAACAGCCCTGCCTTTGTACAGTCCCTGGTACTTGCCCTCGCGATATGGGTCGTTGTGCAGGCTTCAGGAGCGGAAGTCGTTTCCTTTATCTATTTCCAATTCTGAGTGCCGCTTTGAGCAGCGGGTGACGATAGCGCCATACGAAGCGGTAGTTGGTTTGTGTTGCCCCAAACTGCCTACGGACAGCCGCTACCTCAGGGAGCATGCTCCCTTCGAAATCGAAAACCGAAAGCCCCAGTACTTCCCGCGCATACCGTATCGCTTCCCAAATGAGCAGGAATCCCGATCCGCTGCGCCGGAGTAGCGGATCATCGCCGGAGAGGTGATAATACGCCGAATGCTGGTCCCAGATCAGGTAGGCGGCGGAATGGGTGCGGCCCTGCGCATCCACAGCAAAGAAGATTTGCCGTTGGCCCCGTTTTGCAAGCGCGGCATCATGGGCCATGAACAGGCTCCCCGAATAAGGCGTGGCCAGCCCCTTGCGCCTGAACCCCCAGGTACTGACAGGATAAAAACGCTCAGGGTCGTTATCCGTCAGGACTTCGACCGCCCGTTGTGCCTTGAGGATATTTCGCCGCATATTGCGGTTGACCCCTCTAAAAACAGCATCCAAATCGCCGATATTCAATAAAAATGTATGCTGAAGTCGCTGTGCATATCCTTTTTTTCCTAAATCTCCGGTATCGCTGACTGCATAATGAAAGTTTTGTTTAAACGCGTCCACCATGGGCAGGCCCTCCTCAAGCGCAGAAGGCCATTCGATCGCACCAGAAGTTGCTGCGGCCCATGGACCCATATACTTTACAAAAAGCGGCATCGTGATATAGCGGAACCCCCATTTTTTTTTCATAAAAAATGGCCAAACCGCCCTTACCTCCCCTGCCTGCCCTCTGAGCAATACGGCGTCCCAAAACCCATTTTCGCAAACTGCGTCGAGGTACCAATCCTGGAAAAAAACGGGCATTTCCGGGTGTGCGGCACAAAATTCCCGATATGATAATTTATCGCGCCCTTCATTGATAATCACCGTAGCATTGCTGGCCATTAATAAATCATATCTATCCGGATGATAGCTGCTGGCCCGTTGTGTGCAAATGCTGCCTCATGAAAGCGTGGGGCACGGAACAAGCTGCGCGCATTATTCGAAAAACCGTATCCTTCTCTAGGGATACCCAGCAGATTGGTATCCACTTTCCTGTTGCCGTTGAGATCGTGGATGACCGCTACCGCGTAGGTACCGAAAGGCAGGCCTTCGAAATCGAGGACCACACGACCGGTTTTCGCCGGCACCACCCGGTGCTGAACACTCACCTGGCTATCGTCCGGAAAACCATCGGCACGGTCAAACAGGAGCACCCCGATTTCTCCCGAACGCTCCCGGACACCCTCGATGACAACCGAAACCCTACCCCGAAACAACGGCCCCGGCCCTCCAATAGCCGCTGCAGCCATCCCTGTCAAAAAAAATACCAGAAAGCCTTTTTTTATCATACTGATTGGATTTCATACGATCAGACCCGTTGCGGCAGCATCCCTGCGGGCCAAAGAAGGTTGATTTTCCCCCTGCACCGAACCTTCGCAATAAGCCTGAGATTATTTACGCCTGGCAATCGTCAGGCCATCGCGCAGGGGAAGCATGAGTACTTCCACCCGGGGGTCAGCAGCCAGGGTATCGTTGAATCCCTGCATTGTCCTGGTATCCTGATCTGTTGCAGTAGCCAGCACTTTACCGCCCCAGAGGACGTTATCGGCGAGGATCAGACCTCCGGGCACCACCCGTTCGATAATCAGGTCGTAATAGGCGGCATAATCCTGCTTTCCCGCATCAATAAATACCAGGTCAAAAACACCCGGCAACTTGGGGATGACCTCCTGCGCTTTACCGATGTGCAGTTGCACCACCGCTTCCCTACCTGCGATTCCAATGTGTTTCCGGATAATATGTTCCAGCTCCGGATTAGCTTCTATTGTATGCAGCGTGCCTCCGGAAGCCATACCTTCGGCCAGGCACAACGCACCATAACCTGTAAATGTGCCAATTTCCAACGCTACCCTGGGACGCAGCAGGCTGCTCAGCAAGCGGAGCAGCCCCCCCTGTAGCTTCCCACTCATCATTTGCGGGGAAAGCGTCTTTAGGTTGGTTTCCCGTTCCAATGCGTAAAGTACATCCGGAAGCGGGGAAGAATGGGCCTCACAATAATCATATAACATCTTCTGTGAAAATTGCATTGCAGACTTTTTTGTTCATTGGGAACTTGAAAAAAAGGGTCCTGGCAGGCGCACCTATCCACCCGTTCACTCCAGCCATCTGGACATCAATACTGGTACACCAAACAATTGCAGGATAGAAAGGACGACCACGACCACCAGCACCCGGTATGCCCAGACGCTGGCCCTGGGGTGCCGTGAGGCAAAATGCGCGGTAAAATAGCCCCCGAGTGCCTGCCCAACCGCTATACTGAGCCCGGCAGGCCAGTTGATCAGCCCGTTGTATTGAAACACCAGCACTGCCAGCAACGTGTAAAGTGCCGAAACTGTAATTTTGACCACATTGCTTTCTGCCAGGCTGTAGCGTGCAGCGAGTACCATGACCGCGAGGAAAAAAATCCCCATACCCATTTGGATAAAGCCTCCGTAAAACCCGAGGGCAAGGAATAAAGGCACCGATATCCAGAGCGGGAAGCCCCGGCTTAGATCGCTCTCCTGAAGCCAGCGTTCCGGCCTGATCAATATCACAAAGAGCATAAACACCATGAGAAAGCGAAAAAAACCTAAAAACTGCTCGTTACTAATCTGCATCGCTGCATAAATCCCTGCTACGGAGCCGAGCAGCGTCAAAGCGATCATCATACGGCTACGCCGAAGCCTGAGCATACCATTACGATAATACGCCCCCATACCCGCAACGCTATGCGCGACAATGCCAATGCGGTTGGTCGCATTCGCAACGTTACCCGGAAGTCCAAGCAGTTCCGTCAGGATTGTAATAGTAATTACAGAGCCATTCCCCGCGAGCGTATTGATCGCACCAGCCAGCAGCCCTCCCCCGGTCGCCAGGAGATAATGATACCATTCCATATCAGCCATTTCAACGGATTGTCTGGCAAAGCTCGACCAACACCCCGTTTGTACTTTTGGGGTGCAGGAAGCAAACCAGCTTATTATCCGCCCCAGGTTTAGGGGACTCGTTGAGCAGCTGAAACCCCGCCTCTTTCAGGCGCTGCATTTCAAAGAGGATATCGTCCACCTCAAAAGCAACGTGGTGCATGCCTTCGCCACGCTTTTCGATGTGCCTGAATATCGCACTCTCCGGCGAAGTCGCTTCCAGGAATTCCACTTTAAACTCCCCAAGCTGGAAAAAGGCGGTCCTGACATGCTCGCTAGCCACTTCCTCCTCTTTGTAGGATCCGACCCCCAATAATTGCCCGTACAGGTTTTTGACCGCCGCGAGGTCTTTAACGGCGACGCCCAGATGCTCCAGTCGTAAAAACATAAGCGATGTTTGAATGCAATTTCTAAAATTTATGCCAATTTGCGCCGGAAAATATGCTATCGCCACAATATTTTCAAAACAACAGACTTATTGCGATGGAGCGGATGGCATAGAAAATATCCCGTTTTCTTCCACGCAAAGCCTTTTTCAGCGAACTTTCTGTACTCCTGATGACCCCTTTGCTGTTACTTTCTGGCAATGAACAATAGTACCTTTGCGTTGTAGGCATAATTGGCAATCAGACTTGTTCGGGCAGGCCGGGATCGGATAAAATTTATTTCGCCGGCGCAGGCGGCAGAATACTTATGAGACAGGCTCCAAAAAAATATTCACAACCCCGGAGGGGCTGGAAACAGCATGTTCTGCCGTGGGCGATGAATTACCTTTTTAGGCAACCCCGGCAGTTCTGTTTAGTACTTAAAATATTATTTGGTGACGAAAACTGCAGGAAGGGCTTTTCGGGAAACAGCCCGGCAAGACGGCCCTCAGGAAAAAAGTACAGTACAAATGAGACAACTACTATTGTTATTTCTGGCATTATCCCTGGACATTACCCTGACCGGGCAGACTGCTGTGAGCATGACGGCCTATTATCATTTTGACCAAACCATCAACGATATTACCGGCAACACGGCTAATGCGGGGATTGCACAAACCCCGCCAAAATATGGTTGTGGCGTCAACAACGAGGCCCTGAATTTTTCTTTGCCGACCAGCTTTTTGCGCATTGCCGGGCCGGCAAAAGAGGAATTCGACACCGAGAATTTTTCTCTGGCGTTCTATTTTCGGGCCACAAGTAATGAAGGCATACAGTATTTATTTAGCAAGCGGCGAAAAGACTGCCTTCCCGACAACTCGATCTACATCCGTTACCGGCCTTCTACCCGAAACATCAACGTCGTACTTACCGAGAGTGCCGACAGGTCGGTCAACATCGTACATGAACTGCCCCTGGGCACCTGCTGGTATCACGTCGCTATCGTACGCGACGCCGGGAACGTGAAGCTTTACATCAACGGTCTGCTGGCGAGGGAACAGTCCACTTTCGGCCGTATTGATTTACGCAACGACGGGGACATCCTGCTCGGCGCAAGTCAGTGTTACGGAGCTAACGAAACCTTTTTCAAGGGTTCCATTGACGAGCTCAGAATTTACAGCCGTGCACTGAACCGTTTTGATGTCCAGGGTCTCCTGCGCGTACCCCCCGACAAAATCACCATCCCCGACACCATTGTATTTCTGAACAACCCCATCAAACTCGCGATTTCACAGACCTGCGGTACCTCTTTTCGCTGGACGCCCACTGCGAACCTCAATAACCCTGCTATCTCCAATCCCACCTTCGATGCGGCAAAAGCGGGGGATTTCATTTACGTCATACAAATCGGCGATCCCGTATCTGCTTGTGTGGCCACCGATTCCGTTCGCATCTCTGTCATTGACCCTAATTCCCTGGACTGTGGGGCTGTATTCCTACCCAAGGCCTTTACCCCCAATAAAGATGGCCTCAACGACACCTACGGCATCAGCAACCCATACGCGCTGCAGAAGCTGGTCAGCTTTGACATTTTTGACCGCTGGGGGAGCAAGGTTTTTTCCACCGCCGACCCCTTTCAGCAATGGGACGGATCTTTCCTGGGAAAACCCCTTGACCCGGGCGTAATGGTGTATAAAGTAGAATTTGAATGTAATGGAGACCGAAAACTGGCCACTGGCAGCTTTGTGATAATGAAATAGCCTCTATGGCGATGGCGTTGTCGATCGTGTGGAAAAATGCGTTATTTTTCCCGATATGCTGCCCTGTCCCAACGAAGCCCGTTATGCTGCGCGCTAATAATTGGCCTTAAAAAAGCGGAAGTACTCTGAAACAGACTGCAAACGGATCATCTCCCGGTAATTGTCCAGGCTGATCGCCATGACTTCCACATTAGCTCCGGGCACCAGTTCAGACTGGTTGCTTACCGCCGTTTCGTAATATTTCATCGCATCCGTGCGGTTGTTGAATCTTCTGATAATGATTACCGGCGTACGGGTATTTTCGTCCTGGCCGATAAACATATTGGTCAGGCTTAGTTTCTCTAGTTTGTAATACTTGCGGTTAAAATCGGACACGGCATTTTTGGCATCGTTGATATTCAATTGTGCATCACCAGCGATAATTATATAATGGATTTGTTCTTCTTCCCCCCTGGTAAAGGTGGCATCACCAGTCTCGACCAGTGCTTTCTGGCCCCCTGGAAGGTTTGCAGTGGCATCCCCCAGGATGCGGAGGATTTCCCTGGCCTGTTTTTGTTCCTCGGTATCGGGAAACCTGGCGGCCACGTCCGATAGTGCCGCCATATATGCCTCCTTTCCCTGCATTTTGCCGGTACAAAAAGCCGAAAGCATCGCAAACCGTGCCCGCAGAGGGTTATCTATGCCGTATTTAGGCCGGGCATCTTCGCACATTTTCATTACTTCCTCATACCTTCCCTGTTGGAATGCGAGATAAGCCTCGTCGTAGAACTGGTTAATCTCCACCTCCCGGTCAACAAGCGTTTTGACGTATGCCGGATTGGTAATCATCAGGGCGTACTTGGAACTGGGATATTTATCTTTCAGCAATTCGACATAATAATTGGCCTTTACAGCATTACCTGAACTCTTGTGTGCGAGGTAAAGGTAGTACCACGCATCCATGACAAAATTATTACCGGGAAATCGCTCCAACATATTTTCCAGTACTTCGATGCTTTTGGCGTTATTCTGGAGCCGTTCCTGGTAGAGGACCCCGAGTTTGAACATCGCTTCCGATAATCTATACTCCATAACTTTTATATCCCCTTCCGACTTCGGCACATTGCCCAGGATATTATCAATTTCTTCGGGGGAGAGGAGGAGGTTGCCTTTAGCATCCTTTGCTGTTTCGGCGACAGCGGCATTATTCTCTTCGGCATCTGCCGAGGAAGATTTTTTATTTAACCGCCGCCAGTTATCTTCCAGCTTTCGGTTGGAGCCCCATTTGATGAAGAAGTCCCTTTCTCCGCGTTTGAGGTTGCGTTCGTTATAGGCAAAAAAGCTGGAGGTCTGATCTGCCTGATTAAGTACCGGCGTACCGATATCCCTTCGTTGGGCGGTCGTGAGCGGTGCTGCGGGCTCATCGCGGGCAGCAAGTTCTGCCAGCCTTCGTTCGTCTTCTGCCTTTTTAATGGAACTTGCCAGTTTTCGTCTTTCTTCATCACTCATATAGCTGATTTTCAGCAAGGTATCCATTTCCTGGATTTTGAGGATATATCCGGCGATATCTTTGAGGTTATCAATTTGCTTTTGGATATCCGGTATTCGGGGATCCTGTGGCGAAATAACTGCGAGGGTGCTATCGAGATAGAGTTTTCCTTCCAGATAATCCTCAGAGGCGATGTAGAGCTGGGAAATTGCGAAGTACGATTCTGCTTTTTGGGATGGGTTACCGTTGCTATTGGCGAGGGAAAGGCGCAGGTTTTCGATTGCGGCGGCCCGGTCCTGGCTTTGCATGGCGAGGTTAGAGAGGGTGAAATAGATTTGGTCTTTAAATCCGGCGTTTTTTTCATCGTCCAGCAGTTTCTCCAGGGCTAAGCGGGTATCCCCCATCGAAGCCGAACCCGCCTTAAAGTTGTTGAGCGTCATGTTGAGGCGGGCGCGAAATTCCATATCATAGGAAGAAGCCAGGCCGATTGCCTGCCCATAAGCCTTTCCGGCCTGTTGCCAACGGCCAGCGGCCTCATGGAGCTGTGCGAGGATAAAGGCATAGCGGCCGCGTTCGAGGCGCGGGGCATCGGAAGCTACTGCCTGTTCGAGGGGCATCACTGCCTCGTCTGGTTCTTCCTTCTTCATGTGAAGATAGGCCAATGCCGGCCAGGCCTGGTCTTTGACATAAGGCAGGGTTTTGGGGTTTTGGACCAGTTGCCGGATCAGGCGGAGTGCAGATTCTGTATTTTCTCTTTCGATAAGGGTACGGGCAAGCCACAGGATACCTTCCTGGTAAGCGGGACGGTGCTTGAGGAAATAATTATCTGGTTGTTGCTTTTTTGCTTCTTCCTTTTGTTTTGCCTCTTCTTCTTTTGCTTTTTTCTTTGCCGCCTCGGCCAGTTTTTTGGGGTCCTGCTCGGCAGGCGGCGATTCCGCGCCGGGTTGGGGTTTCGCGTAAGGAGCTGGCTTGGGTGGCGTTGTGCCCTGTTTCCTGGCCCGTTGGACAGCCTTACTATACTGTTTGCGTTGTTTCGCCTTTTCTTTAGCGGCTTTTTCCCTTGCCTTTTGTTTTTCTTTTGTAGCCTTCTCCCTTTCTTTTTGTTGCTGTTTGCGGGCTTTTGTTTTTGCTGCTGCAGCTTGTGCCCGTTCTTTGGCGGCATTTTGAGGCACTGCGCTGATCCTTGATTTTCGGCTTGCAGGCCGTTCCGGGTCAAATTCGCCAGCCATAAACCGCAGGGTCTCTTCTGCAGCTTCAAAATCCTGTTTCAGGAACTGGGCCTTGCCGACCATCAAATAGCAGTCATCTGTCCATTGGCTGCGTGGGTGCAATGCCACGACCCGCGTCACTTTCTCGATTGCCAGATCCATCTTCGGCGCAATCGTTTTCGGGTCCTTGATCGTCATATAGGGGAAAACGACGAGGTTTTGCTGGTAATTATCCTGGTGCTGAAGCTGTAATTCCAGCAAAGTTGCGTTAAAGATTTCACGGGCGTTGAAATACCCGTTATATTTGGCTGTAGTATTGTGGTACAGCTTCCCCATACCCGAAAGGTCGTTCTTGCTCTTTTGCGTCACACAAGAACTCAGGAGGGCAAGAAAAATGGACAAGAAACCGATAAGATAAAGGATCGAGCGTTTCAAAATTCAGAAGTTTTGACATATAAAAGGGAAAAGTTGTACTTTTCCAACCTTGCCAAACGGCTTTATATCCGTTGTAGCTTATAACTTTAAAACAACAAATTTATTTTAAACGTTAAGAAAAACGAAACGAATTGGATTCGTATTCTAAAAGATCAGGCCATAAGTACACCTTTATGTTGCCGTGATAGCCTGGACACCAAACACCGGGAATGACAAAATAGTACTTTCCGGTGTAAAACAATCAAAGTATGAGGTTCATTGATGAAGAAAAAATGATGTTGTGGATAGCGCGCATGAAGGCGCCCTACCGGCTGATTATACGTAATGACGAAACCCTCGAAGAGAAAGCATCCTTTCGTCTTTCCATCCTCAATGTGTATGTCCTGTTGAGCAGTATCGTGGTGTTAATGGCCATTTCGATGATTTTACTGATTGCTTATACCCCCATAAAACGCTATATCCCTGGGTATATGGGCAGCGGAGGCAGGGAAGGCAGAGCGCTTGTCCGCCTTGCCAAAGAGGTACGCGAGTTGGAAATATCCCTGGAAGCCAACGAAAAATATTCCGACAACCTCCGCCGTTTGCTCGCCGGGGAAGTCCAGACTGAAAAAGATGTACAGCAACTTTTTTCCGGCGAAGCGGTAAAAACGACGAAGCCCAAACCTGTAGCGACTTCAGACGAAGACTGGCAGCTCCGGCAGGAGGATGAGTTCAGTCGGCTGGCAGAAGTTTCCAGACAGGGAAGGGGAAACAACAGCTTCGGCCCGCAGGACAGGTCTATCGAGCAACTCTTCTTCATCGCCCCCGTCCGCGGCGAGATCAGCGCACCTTTTTCCCTCACAAAAAACCATCTCGGCATTGATGTTGTCGCCCCTAAAAATACGGCGATCCGTGCGGTAATGGACGGTTATGTGTTTTTAGCTGACTGGACCCTCGAGACCGGCAACACCATTGCCATCCAACACAGCAATAATGTCATCACCTTTTACAAACACAATGCCGCGCTGCTGAAAAAAACGGGTAGTTTTGTACGTGCAGGAGAGGCGATTGCCATCATCGGCAATACCGGGGACCTAACTTCCGGACCCCACCTGCATTTCGAGTTGTGGTACCGGGGCAAAGCTGTTGACCCCGCTGATTACATCGCTTTTTGATACCAGGGGCCCAAAAGCCTCTAAAATAAAATAATCCCTTTCTATGGAAATCCATCCGGAACGCCTCCAACCCTCATACAATGAAAAAGGCGAAGCTGTCAGCCCAAGGCTGCCAGCCAATGTCAAAAATTTTCTAATTGACCTTGACGGAACGGTATGCGACGATGTTCCCAACGAGGATACCTACAGGATGTCCACTGTGCTGCCTTATCCCGATGCCCTCAAAATTCTGAACAAATGGTATGATGAAGGCCATATTATCACCTTTTTCACTTCGCGCACCGAAGCGCTCCGCTGCGTGACGGAAGAATGGCTACGCCGGCATGGATTTAAATACCATCACATCATTTTTGGAAAACCCCGGGGAGGCAATTATCATTGGATTGACAACCATATCGTGAAGGCCACCAGATTTAAGGGAAAATTCACCGATCTGATTGTTGAAAAACACGAAATCGAAGTTTTCAAACCATAATGGAGACGGGAGACGGGAGACGGGAGACGGGAGACGGGAGACGGGAG
>Ga0068872_10000493_pt1 | contig 33531 bp, 22 predicted proteins | sample NOAtaG_7_FD_66441 | JGI IMG/M metagenome (GOLD analysis project Ga0068872, IMG submission 66441) | Freshwater lake microbial communities from Lake Erie, under a cyanobacterial bloom - NOAA_Erie_Diel1S_2200h metaG | ecosystem: Environmental > Aquatic > Freshwater > Lake | place: USA: Ohio, Lake...
AAAACAATATTTCTACATCTATTCACATCGTACATCACATCACTCATAGTTCCTTCCCAATTACGATCGTAGTTAGTTCCTATCAACTCGCCTTTAGCATTTAAAACAGGGCTTCCACTATTCCCGCCTGTTGTATGGTTACTGGCAATAAAAGAAACACGCAGCTTTCCGTTTTTATCGGCATACATACCGTAATCCTTTTTAGCGTACAATTCATTTAATCTGGCCGTAAGATCATAATCCGGATTCCCTGTGCTATTCTTTTCGATCATTCCGTCAATGGTTGTGTAATGTAAATAGGTAACGCCATCTTTCGGTTTATAATCGTCAACTTTACCATAGGCAACACGCAATGTGCCGTTTGCATCGGGATAGAATTTCTTTGTTTTTATATTCTCCTTTTGCATTTGCATGTATTCTTTTTGCAATTCCAATATTTGCAATTCATCGTAATTATACTGAGGCAAAACTCCTTTTTGATAATAGGTATTTATTGCCAATGTAAGCTTGTAAAATGGGTCACGTTCGTAAAGCGAATAATTCTTTTCGAAATCACTTAACATAGCGGCGGCTTTTGTATTATCTATATAGCTGGAGTTGCTATACAAGAATTCCGCGATCTTCTCAACATCGCCTCCATTTGCGGTTAATAATGAATCTAAAAAGACAGGGCGACTTTCCTTATCAACATTAGCGGCGTATTCCTTTAGCATGGCAATGCACAACTTTTTATCGGTTTCCTTATTATAATTCTTAAAAGGAATGGTCTTCTTCATATCGCTGTACAACTGGTCGAATTTATTCTCTTTCCCATTCTGTTTCTTTTGTAATTCCTTAAATAAAGCATGGTAATTACTTATATGACGAATTGCATCGATACCCATTAAACATTCGTTGTAGTAATCAACCTGTTTACTCAAAGGGGCATATTCTAAATAAACCTTTTTAAAATCAGCTAATATTTGTTTGCATTTATTTTGTTTTGACGCATCCGTACTTAGCAATTGAAGCAGATCAATTTCATATTTCTTTTTCTTATTAACAGCATCGTTTATTACTAACCCTTGCATTTCACCCGACCATTTTTTATAGGCATTCGCAATTCCTGCGTATCTATCGGCATACATCAAGCGAAGCGTATCGTTCTTCTTCATGTCTTTTTCATAGATCGCTAAACGTTTTTCGCGTAATGAAACACGGCGAGGGTTTTGTTCAGTGATCAATAATTCAACAGCAAAAGATGTTAGATATTCTTGTGTTCTTCCAGGAAAGCCATATACCATTGTAAAATCTCCTTTTTCGTATCCTTTTAATGAAATAGGAAATGAATACGCAGGTTTATAAGGAACATTGTCAGCATTATATTCAGCAGGCTTATTATCCTTGTTCGCATAAATTCTAAACATGCTAAAATCAGGATTATGACGAGGCCACACCCAATTATCGGTTTCTCCACCAAATTTTCCAATATTCTCAGGTGGTACACCTACCAAGCGAACATCTTTAAAAACTTCGGTAACAAATAAATAATATTCGTTGCCATAATAAAATGGGCGAACAAATGCTGAGTAACCCGAATTCTCTATTGCCTTCTTTTCAATTTGCTGCATCGTTGCGCGAATAGCTGAATCCTTTTGAAATTCTGAATAATTTGGTTTGATCACCGTTAACACTTGTTTTGTAACATCCTCAATGCGTTTAATGAATGTTACGGTTAATCCTTTACACCACAACTCTTCATTTGCATTCTTTGCCCAATAACCATTCTTCAAATAATCTTTTTCCACGGTGCTTAAAGCTGCAACAGAACCATAACCACAATGATGATTGGTTAATATCAAACCTTTATCAGAAATTGCTTCGGCAGTACACCCACCACCAAAAATGGCAACAGCGTCTTTCATACTTGCTTTATTGATACTGTATATTTGCTGCGCCGTTAGTTTAAAGCCATTTTTTTTCATGTCTTTAAAATTCATGGCCTCAATTAACTGAGGCATCCACATTCCTTCATCTGCCTTTACTAAAAGCGATAAAAAGGTAAATCCAATTATTAATTTCTTCATCTTCTTTATTTTATCATTCCCGCCAGCTTCATTGCATCCACTTTAATGGCGCTATCCAATGGAATTTGTTCATCATTACTTTTTTGTGTTGACTTCTTTAACAACAAAGGCGTTTCACGAATTTGTTTTGCAAAATTCTGAATTTGATCCTCCTTTTGCTTACGTTCATAATATGTTTTAGGAGAAGTGTACATTTCATATGCATCGCGAATAAAATTATTTCCAAATGCCGATAAATTTCCATCTGAATATAACAACATGATCACTTGATTGCTTTCAATACTTTGTTTAAGATCCAATTGCCATACTTCTACTTTTTCTCCGGGAATTGGCGACGGAATTACTTTGTTATAATAATACCAAAACTGCCCTCCTGCAAACGCGCCATTTAAAATACCCATATACACCGGTCCATACCAATAGCTATCCGATAAGGTTAAAACGCGTGTTCTGTTTTTTAAAGAATCATCTTCCCATCCAATTTGAGGATAGGCTAACTTCATGTTTTGCTCAGGATTTTTAAATAAATTCATTCCTTTTAATACGTCTGCATCTCTACTTCTCGCTGTATCTACCACTTCAATAGTTCCTATGCGAAGATCAGGCATATCGCAACGATGTAATTTCTCAATGAATTTAATGATTGTATCCATAGCCAAACATTCACCGTAATAACTCCAGTGATGACCAAATTTTGGGAACAATGGGTAAGGCGTAACAGGCTTCAACTTGTTAAACAGATCATAAAGATCCAATTGATTAATACCATACTGTTTCCCATATTTTGAATACAGATCATGATTGGTTTGTTTAACAGGATGCTTGTATTTGTCCTCAATGAACTCCTTGCAGTATTCACCTTTACCGGGAGCATACACAAACATCAGGTCAATCCCCTTTTTCTTTAAGGTATCTTGGATCACTTTTGCTTTTTGCATCAATGATATAACCTTGTCCTCATTCACTTCATCATCGCCGTAAGCTGAAAAAATATAATCTTCACTGAACACATACCCTTCTTTTCCACTCACAAAACCTTTTACACGCAATTGATTAAAGCAAGTATAATAAAGTTGATTATTCAAACGAACAGATATTTCTTTAAATGCCCAATGATCATTATTATAATCGTCCATCACTTCCTGATAGCCGCCATCCAACCAACTTGTGGTTGTGAATTTTGGTTTTTCATCGGAAATGACTAAGCCTGCGAGATTAGGCTTGTTGTATGTAAGATCTTCATCTGGCGAAATTCTTGTGGCTTGTTTGTAATAAGAAGTCAACATGGGTATAAATAGCGCGAATAATATCACTACTCCATGAAACGAATATGTTTTCTTCTTACTCACTAAAACCTGAAATATATAAATGGATTAAAATTTAAAGCCGAAATATAACTTAAAGACACATAGAACAATGAAATACTTAAAAGCACAACCATCCATTTGCCATTGTTGCTAAATTTTTCTCCGTATAGTTTTTGCTGCATGGCCATTGTTTTATTGGTGATGGCAAACCAAGAAATAAGCAGTGCAATAACCGCCATAGAGATAAAATCATTATTCATGGCAAACTTACCATCAACAAAATTGAAGCTATACATTTGCTTCATTACCGAGAATGCATATGAAATATCGTCGTTTCGGAATAAAACCCAACCTGTAACCACAATTATAAATGTGATCGGTATTGAAATGAATTTACCCAACTTTTCGAAAATGTTTCCTAAGAACAAACGTTCTAGTACAAGGAATAATCCATGATAAGCTCCCCACAAAACAAAATTCCAACTGCCGCCATGCCATAAACCTGAAAGTAGGAAAACAATAAAGAGATTACGATATAATTTTGTGTTACCACCTTTGTTACCGCCAAGAGGGATGTACAAATAATTTTTCATCCAAGCACCCAAGGTAATATGCCAGCGGCGCCAAAAATCGGTAATGCTTGTTGCGATGTAAGGATTATTAAAGTTTTCAGGAATTCTAAAGCCCATGATTTTACAAAGACCAATAGCCATATCGCTATACCCGCTAAAATCAAAATAAATCTGAAAGGTGTAAGCAATGGCTCCTACCCATGCGGCAGCGGTATCTAATTGCGCAACCGGCAAATTAAAAACAGCATCGGCTTGCATGCCTAATGTATTAGCGATGATCACTTTTTTAGCGAGGCCAATACTAAAGATCAAAAAGCCGCTAAGTTTTGCTTCGGGTGTATAATTTTTTTCGCGGTTGCTGATCTGATCGGCAATATCATGGTAACGCACAATTGGGCCGGCAATTAATTTTGGGAACAATAAAATGTATGTTTGATATTGCCAGAAGCTTTTTAATGGCTTATGAATGCCTCTATAAACGTCCACTACATACGTTAAACTTTCAAACGTATAAAATGAGATCCCTATTGGTAAAATTATTTTAGCAAAATGAATATCAAGTCCTAATACCGAATTAAAATTATCTACAAAGAAATTGCAGTACTTAAAATAGAACAACAAGCCAAGATTAATAGATAGTGAAAGGATCAAGAATTTCTTTTTATCGCCTTTCTTTTTCGCGTTATGCATAGCGTTCACTAAAAAGAAATCAATGAATGTTGTTGCTAAAATAGCGAAGATGAATTTTGGTCCACCCCACGAATAAAAGAAAATACTGAACGCTAAAATAAAACCATTCTTGTACTTATGAGGCACAATATGGTATGCCAGCAAAAACAGCGGCAACACATAAACAAGAAAGGTTATACTGGCAAAAACCAAGGCTTAAAATTGAGAATGTAAAATTAAGAAATTAGGTGGGATTTTATTAAATATTTTAACGACAAAACCTTCTATTTTACGGTAGGTATTGCCCCCTATTGAGCAGTAAACATGGCCCCTTCAGCCCCTTTATACTTAAACAATACCTGATTATAGAAGTTAAGTTCATTACCTTTTAATACATTGGCAATTTCTTCGAGGGTCATGGTTTTAGTTATATCTGTAAAATCAGTTCGGCTCATTTTGAACTTTATTGACAGTTTATCGAAATAAGCTCGAGATAAATTGATGGAAGCATCCAAATTTTCGATATCCTTGCTAAGCAGTAGAAATCTATCCACTTCGCGCTGAACATCCATAATGTCCGCATTTATAGAGTCTGCCAATTTTAGGTCAGAGATCTTCACCAATCGCCCGTCAATTTCTTTTTTAAAATAAGCTTGTGATTCTTTTTCGCGGTCGCCTCTTGAGCAAGAAACTGTTAGGCAAACAAAAATTACGATGAAATATCTCAATTAATTGGATTGATTCACTTTTCCACCTTCGAACATCAATGTACGGCTCTTAAATTTATTGTAAACCATCATATCATGTGTGGCAAATAATACAGCTCTTCCACTTTCGGCAATGCCTTTTAGTAATTTCAAGATCTCTTCGGAAGTCTCCGGATCTAAGTTTCCGGTGGGCTCATCGGCTAAAATGATCTCCGGATCGTTCACCAAAGCTCTGGCTATACTCACTCTTTGCTGTTCTCCGCCTGATAATTCGTGAGGCATACTTCCTTCTTTACTCTCCAAACCAACTTTATTTAACACTTCTTTCACGCGCGCATTGATCTTTGCTTCATCCATCCATCCGGTTGCTTTCATCACAAACCTCAAATTCTCTCCTACAGTTCTATCTGACAATAACTGAAAATCTTGGAATACAATTCCTAACTTTCTACGTAAATAAGGTATGTCTTTTGGCTTGATGGTATTAAGGTCGTAACCCGCAACAGTGGCCGATCCCATGCCTAAAGGAAGATCAGCATAAATGGTTTTTAAAAAACTACTTTTTCCGCTTCCGGTTTTACCCAGTAAGTAAACAAACTCTCCTTTACTTACCTCCACGCTAACGCCCGACACAACGGTCCTTTCCTCTTGCATAAGAGTAGCATTATCAAATTTTACTAAAATCGACATTCGTTCTTCAAATTCTAAAATTACCATAAAAGCAAGTTTAATTCACCAATGAAGCTGTAACTATATCAACACGTTACCGTTAATAATTGAAACCGTTACTGCACTAAGTATAAACTTAAGCCACCTACATTTATTGGGATAAATTTTATCTAATTAAACCCATATACATGCTTGTGAACAGAAAATCTCTGATCGTTTTGCTTTTTTTACTGGTTGGATGTGTTGGCGCACAAAAAACGGCGATCTTTTTAGATAAAGATGAGCTCTACAAGACCGGTCTGGAATTGTTTGACAAAAAACAATACAGCAGCGCTCAAAAAAGTTTTGATGAATTTATTTTAAAGACCTCAACTTCTGTATTAAAAACCGACGCTCAGTTTTACGCCGCAGCCTGTGGAGTTGAGTTGTTCCATAAAGATGGCGAGTGGCGAATGAAACAATTCATAGAAAAACATCCTGAGAGTTTGAAAAAGAACATGGCTTGGTTTTACCTAGGCAAATCGAGTTTTAGAAAGAAAAAATATAAAGAAACCATAGAGAACTTAGAAAAAACAGATGGTGTAAAATTAAATAAAGAAGATCTTGCTGAAATGCAATTCAAGCGCGGTTACAGTTATTTAATGGAAGGGAATTTGGAGAAGGCCAAAGCTGATCTTGCCGAAATAAAAGACAAGGACAACAAGTACATGCATCCTGCAACTTACTACTTCTCGCACATTTCATATACCGAGAAGAATTATGGAACTGCATTGCAAGGCTTCAATAAGTTGGTGAATAATGAAACTTTTGGGACCGTAGTGCCATATTACATCACTCAGATCTATTTTATACAAGGCAAATACGAAACAGTTACGCAAACAGCGCCGCAATTATTAAATGATAGCGCTAATATTCAAAAGGCAGATGAGATCAATCGAATGATAGGCGAAAGCTATTATAATTTGAAGAACTACAGCGATGCCTTAGTGTATCTTAAAAAAACAAACTTAGCCTCTGATCTTAATCCACAAGGAAATTATGCTTTAGGCTATTGTTATTACAAAACCAACGATTGCCCAAATGCCATTAAACAATTTGAAAAAGCTACTACCCCAAAAGATTCTATTTCGCAAAGCGCTTGGTATCACATGGCCGATTGCTATATGAAACAAGGCGATAAATTAAAGGCCAAAAATGCATTTTATAGTGCTTATCAATTGAATTACGATAAAAAAATTGAAGAAGATGCCTTGTTCAGTTTTGCGAAAATAAGTTATGAGTTGGATTTTAGTCCTTATAACGAAGCCGTAAAAGCGTTCAGCAAGTATTTAAAAGAGTATCCAACGTCTCCTCGCAAAGATGAGTGTTATACATTCCTGATCAACGTTTATTCAACTACTCGTAATTATGATCTGGCCATTAAGAGTATTGAAAGTATGGGAACTATTGATCCTATTTTAAAATACACTTACCAAAAACTCATTTATTTTAAAGGAGTAGATGCATTTAATAACGATAAGCTTGACGAAGCGGAGAAACAATTTAAAAAGTCGCAAGCACAGAACACTGATCTTGTTTTGAATGCCTTGAACCAATACTGGATGGGTGAGATATCTTATATGCGTAAAGATTATACCACTGCGATTGATGCTTGGAAAAAGTTCTTGGTGATGGAAGGTGCTATTTCTTTACCGGAATATGATCTTGCTAATTACAATATAGGTTACGCTCACTTTCAACGTAAAGAAAAAGGCGATTATACCGAGGCTAATATTGCGTTTAGAAAATATTTATTGTCGAATAACTTAACCGACCTAAATAAAAAAGCAGATGCAAGTTTAAGAGCATCTGATTGTTACTTTATGAATAATACATTTCCTCAGGCGGCAGACCTATATGCAGAAGCAATTAATTTAAATAAGATAGATGTTGATTATGCCATTTATCAAAAAGCCTTATGCCAAGGTCTATTAAAGAAATACAAAGAGAAGATCACCGATCTAAAACTTATCGAAACAAAGTATCCCGGATCTATTTACACCGGAAAGGTGCTGAATGAAATGGCTGATACCTATTATGAGAATTTAAAAGATGAAGAGAACGCCATCTTGTATTACACCAAGATCCTGAATAACTACCCTAAATCTAGTTCAACTCAAAATTGTTACGCTAAACTTGGGAACATCTATTTTGGCCGCAAAGAAGATGATAAAGCCTTTGAATATTTTGACAAGTTTGTAAAAACAGATTCGAAAAGTGAAGAAGCAAAGAATGTATTAGAGCAGATCAAAACCATTTTTAAAGCAAAAGGTCAAATAGACGCCATGGAAAAGTATTTTGCTGATCTTGGAAATCCTTTAAATGTAAATCAAGTGGAAGCTGCTACATACGAAACAGCTAAAGTTGCTCAGTATGATGAAAAGAACATTGATGCAGCTTTTGACAAATGGGCAGCTTATATCACGCGTTTCCCTGAAGGTAAATACATTTTAGAAGCACAATTCAATTACGCTGAAACTGCCTATAACAAGAACATGTTCGAAAAGGCCTTGCCTGCTTACAATTATATTTTATCAAAAACCAGGAACCTTTATACCGAAACTGCCTTGGCAAAAGCTTCGTATATTAATTACAAGGCAAAGAATTATGCATTGGCACTTCCACAATTCATGCAGCTGAAAGATATCGCTGAGAGTCCGCTTAACAAAACAAACGCTCGTTTTGGAAGTATGCGTTGTGCGTTTTACCTAAATAAATTCGACACCTCTTTAGCTGCTTGCAACGAGATCCTAACCTTTGAGAAGGTCTATCCTCAACAAACCACCGAGATCAAATACATAAAAGCAAAGTGTTTGTACGAAACCAATCGTTTAGATGATGCCATGATCGAGTTCAAGGCCATGAGCAAAACTTCAAAGAACATAAGCGGTGCAGAAGCTTATTACTACATATCGATGATCTACTTCAAAAAACAAGATTATAAAGAAGTTGAGAAAACCGTAAATAAATTAATTGGTTACGAATACAGCAACGACGATTGGAACAATAAAGGCATGTTGTTGTTGGCTGATACCTACATTGCTAAAGGCGATGATGCAGATGCACAGGTGATCTTAGAGACCATTATTGACGGTAAACCAAAGCAGATCTATTTGGATGAGGCAAAAGCAAAACTCGAAGCGTTAAAGGCTAAACAAGCCCAAAAAGAAGAAGCTGCTAAACAAAAAACAACTGAAGAAATGATCATCGATTTTAAAGATGGCGAAGTTCCATTGAACAATAATGACCCAAGTAAAAAACAAAATGAACAACCAGAACAACCTAAATAAAATATAAATGGATCCAGAATTAGTTTATAAAGCGGCAGAAGCCGAAGAAGCCCATAGAACAAGGGTTAAGAGAATTGTTACCTGGGCATTAGTTATTTTACTTATCCTTATTCAGGTTGCAATTTCATTGGCACAAACCAATGTGAATAACACATTTCAAACTACCAGTACATTTAAACCCGAAATAAAAGAATCCAATAAGGTAAATGATCAACCGGAAATAAAAGACACTGTAAAACGCATCTCAAATATTAAATACGGCATCCAAAGCAATCCATTGTTTCCTAAATATGAAGTACAAAAGATCGAATCTGCCAAAATGCAGAATGAGCCACTTTCAAAATTGTACCGCTCTCTCATTAAGGTAGGTTATGGTCCCTTGTATAACAGCCCATACGGAGAATTTTTTGTGAGCAACTTACGTTCACGCGACATGGCTTATGGCGCGCACTTAAAACATTTTTCTAGCTCATCTACATTAGACTCAACCGGATTTGGTGGTTTTAGTGATAACACAGTAAATGTTTACGGGAAAAAGTTCTATAAAAAACACACACTTAATGGCGACCTTATTTATTCGAGAAATGTAGTTCACTACTACGGATACGATGCAAATAAGAACACTCTTAAGAATGACTATACCAAGCAGCGCTATCAGTTAATAGAACCTAAACTAGTTTTACAAAGTCATTATACCGATAGCACACATGTGAATCATATGGTTGGACTTGGATTCTATAATTTACAAAATTTGAATCGCGAGGCTGAGAACAATGTGAATTTGAACGTTGATGCCAGCATGTTCCTTAATAAAGAAAAGATCAATTTAGGATTTACAACTAATTATTACAATCACAAGCAAAGTAATGATACTTTGAACGACCTCATCATATCTTTGGCTCCATCATTTGAAGCTCAGGGTAAAAAATGGAAAGCTATAGTTGGCTTAAAGGGAACTTTAGATAATTTTAAAGGTAAAACGCGTTTCTATGGTTACCCTCAATTGAACCTTGAATACGATGTTTATGAAAGCATGATCATTCCATATGCGGGAGCAACCGGTGGATTGATAAAAAATAGCCTTCGATCACTAAGCAATGAAAATCCATTTATAGACACGACTGTCAATTATGTGAATACAAACAACAAATATTCTCTTTATGGTGGGTTAAAAGGAAATTTAAGCAGCAATACCAGTTACGATGTAAAGGGAAGTTATAGTCAAATGGATAGCCTTTATTTTTATACGATCGACTACAGCGGTGCAAATACCTTGTATAATCATTTTAATGTGTTATACGATAATGCCTCTGTAACAAACATAAGTGGTTCATTAAAATACCAACTTCGCGAAAAAATGCATTTTATCGCAAAAGGTAACTATTACATCTATAAAACAAAGAACTTAACTCGCGCATACCATAAGCCCGACTACGATCTAACCTTATCGGCCATTTATAATCTAAAAAGCAAGATCATTATCCGTGGTGATATTTTTGTGATTGGAAAACAATGGGTTCAAACACAAGTTGTGGATGTAAAAACATCACTTAAACCAAAACAGATCAACGGACTTGTAGATGTGAATTTAGAAGCAGAATACCGTTACAGTAAAATGCTAAGCTTCTTTGTAAAAGCGAACAATATTGCCAATCAACGTTACTACCGCTGGGAGAGATATCCAACGCAACGATTTAATTTCACGATCGGATTAACCTTTGTGCCATTTTAAAACTTTGTAAAACTTGATCGACTTCAATGAACTATAAAACAAAAAGCCCCGACATATGTCAGGGCTTTTTAATTTATTACTATTCTAGCTAACCTTCACCATCCATTGATGCGGATCCTTTTCTCTACCCTTGCGTATATTACGTAGTGTTTCGTCAACCTTAGGAGAGAATTTTCTAGATTCAATGGAAGGCAATGGATAATCTTTTCCGTTATAACCAATGCCAACAATTTGAGCAATTGTTGCAGCAGTGCCACAACCAAAAGCCTCTTTTAAAATTCCTTTTTCATGTGCTTCAATGATCTCAAAGATACTGATCTTGCGTTCTTCAACACGCAAACCCCAATCACGAGCAAGAGTTAAAACGCTATCGCGTGTAATTCCCGCTAGAATTGTATCACTTAATGCAGGCGTTACAACTGTATCTCCAATTACAAACATCAAGTTCATTGTTCCACTTTCTTCCACATATTGATGTGTTTCACTATCTGTCCAAATTACTTGATGATACCCTTTTTGTTGCGCTAATTTTGTAGGATATAAGCTTCTTCCGTAATTACCGGCAGCTTTCACAAATCCAATTCCGCCTTTTACAGCACGTATATAATTTGTTTCAACCAAAACTTTGATAGGTTCGGTGTAATATTTACCTGCAGGGCACGTAATAATTATAAATTTATAAGTATCACTCGCTTTAACACCAATTGCTTCATCGGTAGCTATAAGGAATGGTCGAATATACAAACTCCCCGTTTCACTTGAAGGAACCCATGCTGAATCTAAACGTAACAATTCGAAAATACCATTCATAAAAATATCCTCCGGCACTTCGGGCATAGCCATACGAACAGCACTTTTGTTCATACGCTTAAAGTTTGCTTCAGGCCTAAACAACGACACTTCTCCTTTTTCATTTTTGTAGGCTTTCATTCCTTCAAAAATAGCTTGACCATAGTGTAAGGCACTCATGGCGTAACTCATGGGGATATCTTGATAGGGCGAAATATGAGCTTTGTGCCATTTTCCGTCGGCATACTCAGCAACAAACATATGATCGCTGAAACACTTTCCAAATGGAACATCGTTCACATCATAATCACCAACTCTTGATTTAGTTGTTTTATCAATTGAAATATCGAGGGTAGTAACCATATTAATTAAATGTTATTCAACAAATAACTACATTTTATTTTAAAAAACAAATAAATTAATGGGTATTATTTAGACTTTAATCGATTTGTTGTAAGCTTTGCTTCTAGGCTTCTTCGTGTCGATGATCAACTACAAAAACTTTAACAACGGCTAAGAGAATACCGCCAATGGTTTGCTCAACCATTTGCCAAACACAATCGAGCATTAAATGTTGAGCAGAAAGATTTCGAGATATTGAAATTGTAACAACAGTTGAAATAACAAAAATGATAAAACCAACTAATGCCCCGGATAAGATCCCTCTAAAAAAGAAATTATACACGTTCTTCATTGGCTTTGATTCGTAAACCGCGTAAAGAACAAATGAAATAGTAATGTAGGCAATGCTGGTAAAGATGATAAGCCAAGTGAAAGGAAAGTTTATCTTTTTAAAATCATTAAGGAACACCCCATGCCAGGTATAAAAAAGGGCGTACATTACAATTGATCCAAGGATCCAAGAGGCAAAAAACCGGCTATTCAGTTTCATAATCTGAGACCCAAATTTACAGAAAAAACTGTTTGGTTTTACACAATAAATTATCTAAAAAATTTAGCGTTTATACGCCGTTTATTTAGCTATATTTGAAAAATGCGTGTAAAATCAGCACTTATATTGCTCGTTCTGGCCGTTTTAGCTATTTTTTCGTGTAGAAAAGAAACCGTAGCTAGTTGGGATGTTGATTTAACAGGACCCATTGTTTCGAGCAAACTAAATATTCGGCATTTTTTAACCGACAGTTTGTTCACCAACGATGCTAATGGCCTGTTAACTTTGAATGTGAACCGTGAGGTTGCCTATATAAAAGTTGATTCGCTTTTAAAGATCCCCGACACAACCATTGTGAACTCATTTTTCACGCCCGTGTTACTTACATTGTCTCCGGGGCAAAGCATGAACCTCTTGCCACCTACTCCACTTACTTTTAGTATAGGTGATGGTGTTGCTTTAAAATACGCCATCATAAGAAATGGAAATTTAAAGATCAAATACAGCAATACCATAAGCGAACCATTGAGCTTTTTATACATTTTACCCGGAGTAAAAAAATATGGACAGCCCCTAACGATCACTGAAATAATTCCGCCCGGAAATAATTCACTAGTTAAAACATATCCATTAGATGGCTATGACATAGACCTTACTGCCGGCGGAACAGCAAATTTTAACACTATAACGCAAAGTTATACCGTTAGCTTAAGTCAAACCGCTAATAGTGTAGTTGCAAACCCGGGCACTGGTGCTAAAATTGAATTAAGTTATTCTGAGATCATACCTCAATATGCCAGAGGTTACTTTGGGATGCAAAGTGTTCCTGTAAATATTGACACGGCTCGATTGGATATTTTTAAGAATTTCAATGCTACTAACTTTATGTTGAGTGATGCCACCTTGGATTTTAGGATCATTAATGAATTTGGGGCAGAGTTTAATGGTTCACTTTCAAATATTAAATCGCTGAATACGATCAATCAAAGTTCTGTAACTCTAAATACCCAGCAACTTTCGGCCATTAATATCAATAGGGCTTTTGCTGTAAACAATGTGGTTAATCCAACCATTAAACTTATTTCACTGAATAAAAACAATAGCAATATCCTTCCATTCATTTCTAACTTACCTGATAAGCTCACCTACGCAGGCACCATAAATTTAAATCCACTTGGCAATACTTCAGGATTTAATGATTTTGCTTATTACAATACCGGCATAAAAGTTTTAGCGGATATAAAAATACCAATGAAATTTATGGCCGATGCTTTCCTATTACAAACAGTTTCGCCAATTGATTTCACTAACATTGAGCAGCTCGACAATGTAAATTACGGAGATTTCATTATTAAAGCAAAGAATGGATATCCCTTTGACGCAGTTTTACAAGCCTACTTGGTAAATGATCAAAATGTTGTGATAGATTCTTTGTTTGTTCCTGGTAACAACATCATTGCAAAAGGAATTACAAATGCGCAAAATGTAGTGATCTCACCAAGCTTTCAACGTTTATACATTCCTTTTGATAACGCCAAATTACAAAATATTAAAAAAAGTAAAAGTGTTAAGCTTAAAGCCCGATTGAACATGCCTACACCTCAACCGCCTGAAATCAGCATAAAAGATACTTACGAGATAGATATTGATATTATTATGGATGTTAATTATAAAGTGAAACGAAAATAATTGAACCAAATAATTAAATATTCATTCAACCTTTTGGCGTTTTTAACCGTACTTAATAGTAAGGCCCAGTATAATACTGAGTTCATTAACTACAGTTCGATGGGAAGAGGTGTTGCTTTAAATGTAGATTATGAAGCCGGAAGCAATGCCATTAAGAACGACATGATGAACAAATTGATCTGGGGCGGATATATAAGCACTGAGATGAAAGACGCATCTGACAAAAAACTAAAAGAGAAAAATAATTTCGGCATTAATTTAAATTATGGCACTACAGCTTTTGTTAAAGGCAATAGTAAGTTCGATTTTTTAATTGGGTTCAAGAACCAAGAAGTATTAAACGCCTCTTTTAATTCGGATTTTTACCGTTTGATGTTTTATGGCAATAAAAGATTTTTAGGAGACACTGCAAACATCTCTCATGTTAGCGTAAATGCACTACGTTTTCAGGAAGTAAAATTTGGCGCTATCATTCATCATGTAGATTCGGTTGCAAAAATAGGTTGTTCGGTTTCGTTTTTAAAAGGCGAACAATTATTTTATTTTAAAACCGGTGCCAATGCCTCATTATACACAGCGGCTGATGCAAGCAGCATTCAAATGAATTCGAATTTTAATTTGGCGGTGAGCGATACCAGCAACCGAAATTTATTTAGCTTCAATGGAATTGGTGCTAATGCCGATATATTTTTTGAAACACCTTACAAAAGTAAAGTAGGTAAAAAAAGTTTGCTCATTGTAAATGCCAATAATATTGGCTTCATCCACTGGCAAAACAAAAGTGTGCAATATAGCAGCGATTCTGTTATCACTTTTAAAGGATATCAAATAGAAAACATACTTGATCTAAAAGACTCTACTTTAAATAAAATAAATCAAGATACGATTTTACAAAACTTAGTAAATGGGCGTAAAGAAAAATTCAACATCAATATTCCAACTAATTTGGTTTTAATTAATAAGATCTATTTTGGCAAAATGAATTTTGTATTGAACACAGGCTTTAGGTATATTTTTAATGCGAATTACAAACCTTACTTTTTTGCAGAACCCGAATATCAATACAAAAAATTCAAATTCATTGGGCATTTTGGTCACGGTGGTTATGCGCGCTTTAATTTTGGGGCTAGCATTAATTATATTGGTAAACATCTCTTTTTTAAATTAGGCAGTAATAGTTTACAAGGGTTTATAGTTCCAAAACTTGCGTACGGACAAGGTGTGTTTTTTAGCATTGCAAAAAGATTTAAGTAAAAAATGAAGAAAGTACTTTATATATTTCTTACTGTATTGAGTTTTAATTTAAGCGCTCAACCTCCGTCAAAATGGTACAATAAATTTGGAGGTGCGGGCATAGATATTGGCTACGGCGTAAAAGAAACCTTTAAACGTCATTACATTGTTGCCGGATCTACAAGCAGCTTTGGCTATGGCGCAACAGATGCGTATTTGATCTTGGTGGATAGCATGGGGCAAAAGGTTTGGGAAAAAACATATGGCGGAGTTATGTCGGATGTGGCCAAAGCCATTGTTGTAAACCCTGTGGATAGCGGCTTCATTTTTACCGGTTATACTGGATCCATTGGCAATGGCGGCTATGACGTATATGTTGTTCGCACCGATAAGAATGGAAATTTAATTTGGCAGAAAAGTTTTGGAGGTTTAGATTGGGATTTTGGAAACGACATTGTAATGGGGCCGGATGGCAATGTAGTGATATGCGGATATACTTATAATTCAAAATACGGACAAAAAGACGGATACATTTTAAAAGTAAATTCTTCTGATGGCGCATTGATATGGGAAAAGAAATATGGCGGCAGCAACCACGATGAATTAGCTTCTGTTATTTACACATCCGACGGGCTCATTTCATTGTGCGGAACTAAAACTTCAAATGGCATTGATAATGATTTCTGGCTTTTAAAACTTAATCTTGCTGGAGATTCTGTTCTATCAAAATCAGTAACCTCATTTACAACAAACGAAAAATGTTTTGACTTTATAGAAAATAAAAATAATGAATTAGTGTTTTGTGGCGCTCTTGACACAACCGTGTCAATGTCGGGCAACTATTCTTCTTATCTCATTCGAACAGATCTTACCGGAGGATTTCTTAGTCAAGTTAATTTTACAAATGGGGCTATACCTGAAGAAAGATTTTCGTCTGTTTGCAATGTGAAAAACCAATTTGAGATATGCATGGTTAGAAAAATATATCAAGGGGTCTTTAAACTGAACTGTCAACCTTTTAAAACACAGAACGATTTCACTTACCTTGCAGCTACCACCTATGGAGATGATGAAGATGATGAACTTTTTAATATTGAAAATTGTTCTGACAATGGATTTATAATGACCGGCTATGCTAAAAGCTACGGAGCAATTTCTGAAGATGTTTTTCTTATAAAATTGGATAGTACTGTTTTTGGCGCACAAAGTGTTGTAGGTGTGCCCTCAAACACACCTTCATTTACGAAGGATGTTTACTATAACAACAATACCATTTATTTTGAAAACAACAACTTAATGCAAATAGATATAAGTATTTATAATATTGTTGGCGACCTTGTTCAGCAGAGCATTAGCACTAGTGGTTCTTGCAAAGTTACAGAGCATCCTCAAGGAATATATTTCGCGGTGATACGAAAGGAAAATTCATTTAAAAAATTGAAATTTATTATTCATTGAAAGTGATCGATAAATTATCCGGCTTAAACTTCAAACTATTTCTTTTTATAGTATTTGTAGCCAATCTATTATTTAGATTATACAATATAGATCTCGCTCCATTTTCTTACGATGAAAGCATTACTTTAAAGGACACTTTACTGGATTTTGGACACATTAAACACGAAGCAGAATGGGATGCCAACCCGCCATTCTATTATTATTGTATTTGGATATGGGTTAAAATATTTGGCACATCAGAATTTACTCTGAGAGCATTCAGCGCTCTCATGAGTGCCCTTAGCTTACTTATAGTTTCGCCTTTTCTTGCAAAAAATTATTCCCGTACCTCTTCACTTGCTTTTGTTCTTATTTTCACCTTTCATCCGGTTATTTTTTATTACGCACAAGAAGCAAGATGCTATTCACTTGTTCTTTTACTTACATCCCTAACTCTCGTAGTTTTTAAGAACTTCATGAACAAGCCCAGTGCTAAAAGCATCGTGCTGCTGGCCCTCTTTAATTTTCTTTTGCTGTACACCCACTACATCACCTTTTTTATATTGTTTTTTCAATTGGTCATCATACTGGCTAGTAAAAACAACTTCAAATTCTTTTCCATTTCCGCCGTGCTTACCCTGATATTGATCTTAATTCGCTTCACAAAAAAACAGTTCTTAGTTATTTTTGGTGTAGGCACAAATTCAGTTAAAGATGCTTGGATACAACATTCTACAATTGGCGACTATGCACAGTTCATCGAAAAAATGTACTTCCATTATTTAATTTATATTGCTGTCGTTTTAATAAGCGGTTATTTACTTTATAAAAGTTTCAAATCAGATCATGAAACAAAATTCATTATCCTCTTTATTGGTTTAACTTCATTACTTGCACCTATACTTTTTTTCGTTATAGGCACATTTACACCAATTTTTATTGACAGATACGTGCTCTACGCAATTTATCTTTCATTTATAGCAATTGCTATATCATGCCACTTTCAAAAAAGCTCCTACTTAATAGTTTTAGCCTTGATCATTTTTAGCTTAGTTAAATTCAATTGGTGCTACAACAAAGGCTTTGACATGAGAAGTGTGGCTGAATTTGTAAAAACCAATCAGAAAGATAATATGGTGATCATTAATACAAAAGACCTTACCGGGCTTTTTCTGTATTATTACAATAAAGACATTTTCAAACAAATTGATGAGAATGGCAAATACGATCTAAGTTCGAAAAACATTTATAGTGCAAGTTCTCTGGCAGATTTTAAGTCGCTCGATCTGGATAAACAGCGGTCAATATTGTTGTTTCAAGGATTCGATAATGAAGCAAGCAACAAAGATATTTATGGGCACTTTAGAGAGAAAGGCTTCAGCATTCAATATTTCAATATTTTTACCGGAATTAAGTTCGTTTTACTAAAAAAGTAAGTTTATAGGCTTAAAAAGTCTGTTTTTAGCGTTTTACCAGCCTCTAAAACACAACTTCTTAAGATGGCATTGTTCACTAAAACCTTGATAATTATTGCCTTTCGCTATAAAAAAAGTTATATTTGTGTGGTTTAGATAACCTATCTTATTAGGCTAAACCTAAATTAATTACAAAATGGGATGAGCCAAAAGCGGATTCCAAATGACTTATTAAAACAAATAAAACATCATATGAAAAGACATTTACTAACCCTTTTCTTCTTCATTGTAAGTTTTACTTACATCTCTGCTCAGGTTACAAAAACCAACAAGTGGAGAAAGAGCGAACGCGATTCATTTGAAAATGCATTCTTGCTTTATGAAGATAAACTTTATAAAATGGCTTTACCTATTTATGAGGCCTGCAACAAAAACCATCCTAATGAAGAATTCATTATGTATATGTATGGGAAAACCTCTCTTTACCGTCCCGATAAACATGGCGATGCATTAAACTACCTTACTGAAGCTTACAACAAGAACAAAAAGATCCTTCATATCGAACTTGACCTTGCAAAAGCTAATCACCTCAATTATAAATTTGATGAGGCTCTTAAGTTCGTGAATGATTTCCTTGCACAGAAAAAATTAAAACCTGAAGAAATAGAGGAAGCTCAGCTTACGAAAAAATACATTGAGAATGCCAAAAGGTATCACTCAGCTCCTACAGGCGCTAAGATCACAAACCTTGGCGACTCTATTAACTCTATTGAAGAAGAATACGTGCCTGTGATCAGTACTGATGAATCCATGTTGGTATTTACCTACTCAGGTGAAAAAAGTAAAGGTGGACGTGTAAATGCATTTGGTGAAGTAAGTACCATTGGTGTTTACATGGAAGATGCCTATATCAGCTTTAAGAAAAACGATGTTTTTGGCGGTCCAAAACCCTTAGATAATATCAATACAGGAATAAATGATGCTGCCATCTCTTTAAGTCCTGAAGGAAATACCCTTTACGTGTTTAGAGATAATGGAGATGATCACGGAGATATTTACCAAAGTACATTAATAGGTGAAGATTTTACAGCGCCCGTTAAAGTAAAAGGAGAAGTGAACACATTTGCATGGGATGGCCACTGTACCGTTTCGGCAGACGGTAAGGTGATGTATTTTTCTAGCGAACGCGTTGGTGGTTTTGGCGGAAAAGATATTTGGCGCGCCACTTTAAAAGCCGATTCTACTTGGGGAAATGTGGTGAACTTAGGCGACTCAGTTAATTCTAAATACGATGAAGATGCACCATTTATTCACCCTGATGGATTAACTTTATTTTACAGTTCTAATGGAACAAAAAGTAGCGGAGGATTTGATGTGTTCATGACCAACATGGAAGCCGACTCTTCGTTTAAACATGTGGAAAATATTGGTTATCCTATCAACTCACCCGATGATGATATTTATTTTGTAGTTGCAGCGAACGGAACTCGCGGTTATTACAGCAGCGGAAAAGATGGGGGTTTGGGATTGAAGGATATTTATATGGTTGAAACGAATTTCCCTTCAAACAAACTAAAAGTATATTTGGTTAAAGGAAAAGTAAGCTCCGAAGGTAAACCAATTGAAGCAGGCTTTGTGGTTGAGATAACAACACTCGACAATAAGATCTATAGAAATGCAAAATCAAACACGGTAAATGGTAATTACCTTACCACTTTACCGGCCGGCCAAAAGTATAAACTCAAGTTCTCTTATAAGGAATTCAAAGATCAGGAATTTGAAATAGACGCGTCTCAAATTGATAAATTCACAGAGAAACTTTTAGATATCAAATTTGATATTCCAAAAGATACTGTACCAATTGTAAAAAGAGATTCTTTAGTGAAGGATACCTTTGTTACCACCAATAAAAAACTCACTAACATAAAGAACTTTGCCGGTAAATACGGTGATGTAACATCTGAAGGCTTAGAGTTCAAAGTACAAGTAGCGGCGTTTAAATACCCGAAAAATTATACTTACAAACACTTGAAAGGTTTAGGAGATATTACTAAAACATTGGATGCAAATGGCAAAGTTACATTGATAACTGTTGGTCCCGCCTTTAAAACATTAAGGGAAGCTTGGGACCTAAATAAGAAAGCTGTTAACGCCGGACAAAAAGACGCCTTCGTTACAGCCTTCTATAAAGGAAAACGTATTTACCTAGAGCAACTAGAAAAGCTAGGAATATTTAAAGCAGAAGAAGCTAAGTAAGATAAACTTCAAATTAAAAAAACCCGTTCAAAAGACGGGTTTTTTATTGGACACGTAAGAATGAATTATCTTTTTCATTATCCGGAATTCTTTAATGTAAATAGCTTTATTGCATTCCTTCTGTCCATTGCTTTTTCGGTGTCCGCACTATTTTTTTATAAAAAAAATGAATCAGGGACCAAAATTCTTCTGTTCGGTACAGGAGTTTCAATTGCCTATTTTGCCTGCTCTTTAGATCTTTTTCTTCATCCTTGGGATGAACAGTTTCATGCGCTTGTTGCAAAAAATCTCATGAATGATCCTTTTAATCCAGTTCTATTTAAAAACAACTTTTTAACAACAAGCACTCACTGGACAGATTCTCACACATGGTTACACAAACAGCCGCTTTTTCTATGGCAAATGGCATTAAGCCTAAAGGTTTTTGGAGTTAATGAAATAGCTCTAAGGATCCCAAACATTATAGCCCATGGATTCTTAGCAATAATGATCTTTGACATTGGGAAGATAATTAAAAACGAAACACTAGGTATTTTATCATCAATCATCCTTTGTTACCTCAAGTTTCCACTTATTTACGCAGCTGGTATTGAAGCTACCGATCATAACGATTACATGTTCTTGTTTTACGTTACAGCTTCGTTTTGGGCCTTATTTAAATATAACACTTCAAAAAAAATACAAAACCTAATACTGCTTGGTATTTTTGCCGGTTGCGCCGTAATGGTTAAATGGCTTACTCGCTTTATTGCTATTGGAATTTGGGGAAGTTATTGCCTCTTTTTTGACAGAAAAAATTTACTCCACTCACTCTTATCGTTTTCAATCGCACTTTCAGTTTGTCTTCCATGGCAAATATACTGCTATGTGAAGTACAGATCACTTTACCTATTAGAAATGTCACATAACGCCAAGCATTTCTCGGAGGTAGTTGACGGCCACAGCGGCCCTTGGTATTACCACTTTAACGCGCTGAAAGATCTTTATGCAAATAACAACATCATTTTCTTCATCATTGGTGCAAGTATAATTTTACTCATATTCGATAGGAAAATCATAGGTTTGCACAAATACATTATTCTTTCGAGCATTTCTATCGTTTACATCTTCTTTTCATTTACACAAACACGAATGCCAGCGTTCTGCATGATAGTTGTACCATTTATTATTATTGCCGTCACGAACGCAATTGTAGCATTAGTTGAACTCTTAAAGAATGAAAAAATAAAAAAGGTTGCGTTTGTTCTTATTATTCCTCAATTAATTATTCTATTTTTTAGTCCAAGTTATTTTATTAAGAGACATACCATTTCATATAAACCAAACGAGCAAGACCTCACGAAGTATCTTGCCGAAAAAGACCAGATCATGGAATACAACAAATTATACAAAGGAAAAAAAATTGTTTTTATTAATTCGAAGGGGCTCGCCGTTAAACTAATGTTTTATACAGATCATGATGCGACGAATCATGTTCCAGATCAAAAAACAGTTGACCTTTTAAAGTCCAAGCACTTCACTTTATTAGCATTTGATTCTAATCTTCCGGAAAGGATAATTAATGATCCTTCGATCATAAAGTTGGTGAAATAAAAGCAGCTCGTAAGCTATAAGTGCAATACTTTCCCCCCATTCGAGTATAAACTAAAAAAACCATCACTTTCGAAATGGCTTTTTAAATTTATAGTGTTTATCAGTCCCGCTAGGGACGCCATGTCGGTAGAACCGACAATCACACGATACCAAAAGCCCCGCTAGGGGCGACATATAAGCAAATTTCAAAGAATCTATAAATTATAGCAATCAATTTTTAATTGCGAAATTAACTTTGTCCATATTATGACAAATACCTACACGCAAATCCATCTGCAAATAGTTTTTGCAGTAAAATACAGAAACGGAGCAATAAAATCTTCTTGGAAGAACGAGCTATACAAATACATTACAAAGATCATTCAAAATAATGGGCATAAGATGATCTGCATCAATGGAATGCCTGATCACATCCACATCTTGATTGGCTTGAGGCCCGCACAATCTATTTCTGAATTATTAAGAGAGATCAAAAGCAATTCATCAAAATGGATAAATGAGAAAAAACTAGTTTCAGGGAAATTTGAATGGCAGGAAGGTTATGGAGCGTTCTCTTATTCAAAAAAAGATCTCGCGAATGTTATAAATTACATCGAGAATCAAGAAATTCATCATGGCAAAGTTTCATTTAAAATGGAATATGAATCTTTCTTAAAAGAATTTGAGATTGAATATAACGAGCGTTTTGTATTTAAAGAATTGGTTTAATAAGAACCGACATGTCGCCCCTAGCGGGGCTTTATAACGATACGTGCATTATTTTTACCAAGATGCCGCCCCTATCGGGGCTATTGATAAAACAATTAATTCCACAATGCAGAAAGTCCCGATAGGGACGACATCTTGGTAGAGATAAAATTAATAGTGGGTTTTAAAGCCCCGCTAGGGGCGACATATCGAATGGAACAATTAATTCCACAATGCAGCAAGTCCCGATAGGGACGACATCTCGCTAGAGATAAAATTAATAGTGGGTTTTAATGCCCCGCTAGGGGCGACATATCGGTTCCTTTGTCTTATTGCAAAACAAAAAAGCCATCTCTTTCGAAATGGCTTTTTAAATTTAATTTCTAATTAATATCGCTTCTTAAATTCGCTCTTACCAAACGTGCGTTTCTCATTTCCGCTCGAATCAGATCTGCCAAACGAACGTTTACGATCTCCGCTTCCACTTCCGCCTTCACTCTTACGCTCACGGTGTCCACCAAATTTACCTTTGCTTCCACCAAAACCGCTTCCACCACCGCTTTTACGCTCGCGATCAAATCCGCCACCGCTTTTCCCTTTATAGCCGCCACCGCCGCCACTTTTGCGTTCGCCGCGATCATCTCCACCTTCGCGCATGCGTTTTGCACTTGCCTCAATGGATACTTTACGGTTGTTGAATTCAACATTATCTTTATTAATAGCCAAAAACGCATCAGCATATTTACTTTCTGTTTCAAAGAAAGAGAAACTGCCTTTTACATCTACATTAAATAACATACGTGGATGAACCTTTGAAATTTCAGCTAAGAAATCTTTTAAACTATTGCGGTTAAAACCATCTAAACTACCTAAGTTCATAAAGAAACGAGATGTTTTAGAATTACTTCCGCCTTCTCCTCCACCCGAACCAAGATCACTTGCATTTTGATAGTATGCAAAAAAGCGGTTAAACTCTTCGCTCACAAAACGCTTGATGATCTCTTCTTTCGAAAGATCTTTTAGTTCTTCATAAACTTTTGGAAGATACTTTTCGATCTCCTCATCTTTTACCTCAACATCATGCAATTTCTTCACTAAGTGAAATAATTGCTTTTCTGTAACTTGGAATCCATCAGGTAAAACACCACGTTCAAATTTTTTGTTAATGATACGCTCAATGTCTTTAATTCTTCCTGCATCTCTTCCGGTAATAATAGCAATTGCCATACCCGATTTACCTGCGCGAGCAGTTCTTCCGGTACGGTGCGTATAACTTTCAATATCCTCAGGTAAATTATAATTAATTACGTGAGTAACTGAGTCCACATCAATACCACGAGCAGCAACATCGGTAGCCACCAACATTTGCAAAGTGCGATTACGGAAACGTTTCATTACTAAGTCACGTTGACCTTGCGAAAGATCACCATGCAATGCATCTGCACTGTATCCGTCTTTTATTAACGAATCGGCAACTTCTTGCGTTTCTGCTTTTGTACGGCAAAATACAATACCAAAGATCTCAGGGTAAAAATCGGCAATACGTTTTAACGCTAAATAACGATCGCGAGAATTTACTTGATAATAGATATGTGAAATATTTGCTGCGCCTTCATTACGTTTTCCAGAACTAACTTCAACAGGATTACTCATGTAATTCTTTGAAATACGCTCCACTTCACGCGGCATAGTTGCACTAAATAACCAAGTGCTTTTTCCATCCGGGGTTTGTTCTAAAATAACATCTAAGCTATCTTTAAAACCCATGTTCAACATTTCATCGGCCTCATCTAATACAACCGTTTCAATGGTTTGTAATTTTACAGCTCTGCGCTCGATCAAGTCAACTAAACGACCAGGCGTTGCCACAATAATTTGTGTACCCTGTTTAATGTCGCGCATTTGATTTACAATGCTGGCTCCACCGTAAACAGTGGCCACGCTTAAGCCCTTCATATACTTTGCATATTTCTTAAAATCATTAGAAATTTGCACACATAACTCGCGGGTTGGCGCTAACACTAATGCCTGCGTATCGCGACTGTTAGTATCAATTTTGTTTAGGATAGGTAATCCAAAAGCAGCCGTTTTACCGGTTCCTGTTTGGGCCAAAGCCACCACGTCGGTTTCTTTTCCTGTTAATAATGGGATAGTTTGTTGCTGAATAGGTGTAGGATTTTCAAATCCAAGTTCCTCAACAGCTTTCATTAGGGCATCATTGAGCCCAAGCTCTTTAAATGTCATTTTGTAGATTTTGTTTATAATTAACTGCTTACCAAAAAATTTACCGCAGTTAACGCACATTGGCCGACTCAGAACTCGCCGATAAACTTTTATTGAACAGACTGCAAATGTACGTAATTAACTTTAATATAACTAATTTACTACTACTTATCCACAATTTTCGTACTTTTACGATCCCCAAATGAGCAATAATTACGCTATAATAATGGCCGGTGGTGTTGGAACCAGATTCTGGCCAATGAGCACCACGCAGCATCCTAAACAGTTTTTAGACGTGTTAGGGAGCGGACAAACATTGATCCAACAAACCTTTAATAGGCTTTTAAAGATCTGTCCGCCGGAAAATATATTTGTAGTAACAAGCGTATCCTACGAAAAATTGGTGAAAGAACAATTGCCAAAACTCCCTAAAGCAAACATTTTATGCGAGCCCGCTCGTAAAAATACCGCACCATGTATAATTTATGCTTCTTATAAGATCCATAAATTAAACCCAAATGCGATCACCATTGTTGCCCCTAGCGATCATCTTATTAAAAAGGAAGATACTTATGTAAAGGCCATGAAAGCCTGCATAAAAAAAGCCTCAGAAGAGGATTGTTTGGTTACCCTGGGGATCAAACCAACCAGGCCCGATACTGGTTATGGCTACATTCAATTTAAAGAAAGTGATAAGCAGGAAAAAGATAAACGCATATATAAAGTAAAGACCTTTACCGAAAAACCCGACCATGACATGGCTAAATTTTTTGTAGAAAGCGGCGACTTTTTATGGAATTCAGGCATTTTTATTTGGAGCACAAAAAGCATATTAAAGGCTGTTGAAACGCACGACTCAGAATTGGCCAATGTTTTTAAAGAAGGCAATAGCGTTTATAATACGCCTAAAGAAAAAGAGTTTATTAGCAGGGCATACAATACCTGTAAAAACATCTCTATCGACTATAGTGTAATGGAAAAAGCCAGCAACGTTTACGTGCGCTCGAGCATTATTGGATGGAGCGATCTTGGAACGTGGGGAAGCATTTACGGGCACATTGAAAAAGACAAAAAACTTAATGCCGTTATAGGTAAAAATGTAATGGTTTATGATAGTAAAAATTGCATTGTACATGTACCTAAAGATAAATTAGTTGTACTGCAAGGCTTGGAAGACTACATAGTTGTAGAAAGCGACAATATCCTTATGATCTGCAAAAAGTCAGATGAACAACAAATCCGCAATTTTGTTAACGACGTAAAAGTTAATAAAGGCGAAAAATTTGTATAATTACTGGAATCCCAACCTATTTTCTGAAACTTTTTAGGCGATTGTTCGTTATACTAATGGCATTGGTCTAATTTAGATTATGCCAAGTTATTTTTTTTATTAATTTTGTTTTTTAACACAACCCACCTTTGCGAAAGCTTCGGTGGATAAACAACACAACCGTAAGAATGAGACAACTCAAAATTACCAAATCGATCACTAACCGTGAAAGTGCCTCTTTAGATAAATACCTTCAGGAAATTGGCCGTGAAGAATTGATCACCGCCGAAGAAGAAGTAATTTTAGCAAAAAAGATCAAAGATGGTGACCAACGAGCGTTAGAAAAACTTACCCGTGCTAATCTTCGTTTCGTAGTATCGGTGGCAAAGCAATATCAAAATCAGGGTTTAAGCCTACCCGACTTGATCAACGAAGGAAATTTAGGTTTAATTAAAGCGGCAAAACGTTTCGACGAGACCCGCGGTTTCAAATTCATTTCATATGCAGTTTGGTGGATCCGTCAAAGCATTTTACAAGCTTTAGCTGAGCAAAGCCGTATTGTGCGTTTACCTTTGAATCAAGTTGGTTCATTAAATAAGATCAACAAAGCATACAGCAAATTAGAGCAGCAGTTTGAGCGTGAGCCAAGTGCTGAAGAGTTAGCCGATATCCTTGATCTACCGATTGACAAAGTTAGCGATACCATGAAAGTGAGCGGACGCCATGTGAGTATGGATGCGCCATTTGCTAATGGAGAAGAAAGCAGCTTATTGGATGTATTGATCAATCACGATTCGCCTAAAGCGGATATTGGTTTGATGAACGAATCCTTAAGCAAAGAAATTGATAGAGCATTAAGTACTTTAACGGAAAGAGAAAGAGATGTGGTAAAACTATTCTTCGGAATTGGCTTGAACCATGGATTAACTCTGGAAGAAATTGGAGATAAATTTGACCTTACCCGCGAACGTGTTCGCCAGATAAAGGAAAAAGCTATTCGTCGTTTACGACACAGTAGCAGAAGCAAATTACTTCAACAATATTTAGGATAATACTACTAAAGCCCCGAGAGATCGGGGCTTTTTTATTGTTTTTTCTACAAGATATTAATCATGTATAACACTGAGCTTCGTCAGCTAATTCACGTATCAAATTATTACTTTTGCTTACCCCATGAAAAAACTATTTATAATTCCACTACTCCTGTTTTCCTGCAAAGACAAAGTAGAGAAAATAAAACCAACTGTAGAATCCATTTCTGAATCAATTTATGCTTCGGGAATTGCTAAAAGCAAAAACCAATATCAGGCCTATGCCACGGTTAATGGAATCATTGAAAACATTTTTGTTACTGAGGGCGACTCTGTAAAAAAAGGCGACCCTATCCTATCCATCTCCAATGAAACCCAAAGATTAAATAAAGAAAATGCTGAGCTCTCCGCACAATTTGCCGATGTGAATGCTAATCAGGGAAAATTAAATGAACTAAAACAACTCATTGACCTTTCAAGAAATAAAATGAAGAACGATTCGGCATTGTATTTTCGTCAAAAAAATCTATGGAAAGATCAAATAGGCACAAAAGTGGAATTAGAAAATCGCGAATTAGCCTATCAAAATTCTAAGAATGCGTATTACTCATCAATAGTTAGGCATGATGATCTTAAACGACAACTCGATTTTAATTCACAGCAATCAAAAAAGAATTTACTCATTTCCTCAAAACTGGAAGGCGATTTTACATTAAGAAGTGAAATTGATGGCATCGTTTATAGCTTACCAAAATCAAAAGGAGAAATTGTTGGTTTACAAACTCCCCTTGCTGTTATTGGAGATGCGCGTAACTTTATTTTAGAAATGCAAGTAGATGAATTTGATATTTTGAAAGTAAAAAAAGGTTTGCCTGTATTGATTACACTTGATAGCTATAAAGGAAGAGTATTTGAGGCAAAAGTTACCAAAATTGACCCCTTAATGAACGAACGTAGTAAAACCTTTATGGTAGAAGCGGAATTTTTACAAAAACCTGAGGTACTTTATCCAAACATTACATTTGAAGCCAATATTATTTTGCAAACCAAAGAGAAGGCCATACTTGTACCGAGAAACTACCTCATCGGTGATTCAATCATTGTAAAAGCCAATGGCGATAAAGTACCAGTTAAAACAGGCTTAAAGGATTACCAAAAAATTGAGATCCTATCTGGTATATCAGCAAATGATGAGATAATTAAACCTACAGAATGAGTTACCGATTAATAGCAGATGTATCACGTTCGTTGCTAATGGCAAGATGGAAGCAAACACTCATTGCAGCCATTGGAGTAACGTTTAGCATCACCATGTTCATTGCTCTGCTTAGTTTTATGTCGGGCTTAAATTACATGTTGGATAGCCTCATCATCAATCGTACACCGCACATTCGTTTATACAATGAGATACTTCCTTCAAAAACTCAACCGATCGACAAATCTAGCTCTTATGGAAAAGAGTATAATTTTATTAGTTCGGTAAAACCAAAGAATGAACGTTTAGAAATTTACAATGTTGGAGCCGTAATGAATGCGCTAAAACACGATCCACGAGTAAGAGGTGTTGCGCCAAAAGTAACCGCTCAAATATTTTATAATGTTGGCGTAATTGATATGCTAGGTTCTATTAATGGAATTGACGTGGAAGCCGAGAATAAATTATTTCTGTTTAAAGATTACGTGGTAGATGGAAATTATTTAGACCTTAAAAATGTTCCGAACAGTATTATACTTGGAAAAGCTGCTGCCGAAAAAATGTTGGCGAACATTGGTGATATCATTCAGATCACCACAAGTAAAGGTGAACGAGTACAATTAAAAGTGGTTGGGTTCTTTCAATCCGGACTTCAAGACATAGATAAAGTGCAAAGCTACGCCTCCATTAACACCGTTCAAAAATTATTAGGAGAAACCGGCAAATACATAACCGATGTGCAAATAAAATTACATGATATCATGTTAGCGCCCGCGATTGCCAAAGAATACGCCCAACTTTTTGAGCTTGAAGCCATAGATGTGCAAACCGCCAATTCACAATTTGAAACAGGAAGTTTTGTTAGATCACTCATTTCATACGCTGTAGGTGTTACACTTTTAATTGTGGCAGGATTTGGGATCTATAACATTTTAAATATGATGATCTACGAAAAAATGGATTCTATTGCCATTTTAAAAGCAACCGGATTTTCGGGAAAAGATGTGAACCGTATTTTTATTGGCATAGCACTTACCATTGGAATTTTTGGTGGCCTTCTTGGACTACTCTTTGGCTTAGGCTTATCCGGATTGATCGACCAAATACCATTTAATACCGCGGCAATTCCAACAATAAAAACGTACCCTATTGATTATAATCCTAAATTTTACATTATAGCTACCGCTTTTTCTATCGTTACAACTTATTTTGCAGGTTATTTACCTGCTCGTAAGGCAAGTAAAATAGATCCGGTAATTATCATTAGAGGTAAATAACATGAGTGATAAAATATTAGAAGCAAAAAACATCTCTAAGTACTTCCACGACCCCGTTACCGTGCAAGTTCTGAACGATGTTAACTTTTCCATCAACAAAGGAGAATTTGTTTCTGTTATTGGAAAATCGGGTTGTGGTAAATCTACTTTGCTTTATATCCTCTCAACCATGGATACAGATTATGAAGGCGATCTAATTATTGATAACGTGAGCATGCGACATAAGAACGAAGAAGAACTTGCACTTGTGAGAAATGAAAAGATAGGGTTTGTGTTTCAATTCCATTATTTATTGAATGAATTTTCGGTTCTAAAGAATGTCATGTTACCTGGCTTGAAGCTTAATAAATACTCAGCAAAAGAAATTGAACATCGCGCTTATGAAAAATTGAAGATATTAGGGATAGAAAATGAGGCTCTAAAAAAACCAAATCAATTATCGGGAGGGCAAAAACAAAGAGTGGCCATTGCACGCGCCTTGATCAATGATCCATTAATAATAATGGGCGACGAGCCTACCGGAAATTTAGATAAAAAGAATAGCGAGATCGTATTTGGAATTTTTCAAGAATTAGCACAAACCTTCAATCAATCATTACTTATTGTTACACACGATAACGAATTTGCCCAACGTACCAACCGCATTATAGAAATGGAAGACGGGAAGATCATTAAGATGTGATCTTGATTTAATCCGTTCTGTAAAATTGTTGCACTTACCTCTTCTGATACAACGTAGGCTTAGCTCTGGTGTACTTTAATCCAATTTCAAATCCACCGCGGTATGATGATGCAGATCTTAAAGCAGAGATGTTTACATCGTAGCCAAAAACAACCGTGTACTGCTCGGCCAATTCAATAACAGCCGAAAGCACAACCGCATCTTTATTTCTATAAAACACGCCATAGCCAAATGAATTCCTTCTATTTTTACCGGTATATTTTGAATTTCCTTTGAACGAATGCTTTAGTAAAGTTCCCACCAAAATTTCGGTAGATGGTCCTTGAAACTGCAAAAGGAACGAAGGGGCAATTGCCAAATTAGACTTGCCTAAACTTTTTACAAGATCACCATGGGCTACATATCGCAAATAACTGTCGGCACCCGGAAATAAAAATTGATCCTTCGCTCTGGTAAGATGATATACTGAAAAACCAAGGTGCGAACGAAATTGGTTAGCTGCATCAAAATTCTTTTGGTTATGATCATACGACCACATTACACCGGCAGCGGCATCCATGTAGAAATAACTTTGGGTAGCAAAACTTTCGTTCGATTTTACATTAGGATCATAAATAGAACCATTGTACTGATCGGGAAAAATAAAATTTCCTGCATTTACCTTGCGCTGAATATAACTATTTTGAATACCTACTGAAATAAAATTATTTTTATTAAGCGCCAAAAATGTTGAGATAGATAAATTTATTTTATTGGTTGTTAAAGCTCCATCGCCGGTTTTATCAGAAAAGAACGAAAGCCCGGCATTAATTCCATTAAATACTTTTTGTTTAGAAACGGTTGATCTGCCTTTGTCGTCTTTACCACTCAAAGCAATACGAGTTTCAAATGTAGCACCATACGTTCTAAATGCAGTTGTTACACTTTTCCACTGATCCTTATTGATCACTGCGATTTTTAGAGGTCCGTCTGCTCCTGTAAGCGCCGGGTTTACCAGCGCAGGCGTTTCATTAAATTGTGAGAAATGCATATCCTGAGCGTTAAGAATAGATCCCATCAGAATAAAAACAATTATGCAATTCCACTTACTCATCGTATTAAAGTAATATTCCCTTTCTTTGTTCTTACTATATCTCCCTTGTAAGTTGCAGTGATATGAAACACATAAACATCTGAACTCAATAATTTTCCTTTGTATTTTCCATCCCAGCAAAACTTAGGATCGTCGCTTTGAAAAACTTTTTCTCCCCAACGATTAAAGATCATCACCTCAAATTCTTGGTTACATACATCCCAACCTTTCAAACAAAACATCTCATTGTTTCCATCACCATTTGGTGTAAAAGCATTTGGTGTAGAAAAATCATGTGGGTCTTCTACAACAGCCTCTGTAGAATCTTTAGCCAGACAAAAACCATTATCTACATATACCCAATACTTTCCTGTGTGTAACGGTTCTATGGTTTGGGTAATTTCACCCGTATTCCAATAATATTTTGATCCCGGATTACCCGCATCCAGAATTAGGGTTTGTCCATTACAATTCACGGAATTCTCTTCTAAGGAAATATTAGGCTTTGGTCCGTACCTCACAATTATTTTTACCGAATCAGTAACGTTACACGTATTTGGATTATTCTCAGAAATGATCAAAGCAGTATAGGTACCGTAAGAGTTATACGTATGCACTAATGAATTTGTTGTAACTCCCAAGGTTCCGTCACCGGGAACAATGGTTACCGAATCCATATTTGCAGAGGCAACGAATGTTTGAGTAATTGGACTGCAACTTCGTATTTGTCCACCTAACGATGAAGTTACATTTACAAATGTTTGAAGATCGATCTTTACGAATGCATCCGATTGTTTCGACCAATTACTGCTATTACCCACGCTATCTTTTACATTATAAAAACTGTATGCATTGCTAGTAATGGGCCAATCGTTCTCTACACAAACTGCATGATAAAAATAACCACGGTCGTCAAAATAATTCAAACCTCCATCATCGTGATCCATATTATTAGGCGCAGATCCGCCATAATAAGAGCCATATTTGAGCGATGTAAAACCCGGACTAAAAACACCAAAATACATATTCCCATTAGGTGAAGAATTCGCTTTCAACGCATCAGATGTTGTTGGCAAACTTGGATACGCAAAACCACCGAAATAAATATAACCGCAGCTATCCACATTCATGGCGTCGATCTCAATTTTTGAATATGAATCTCCATATCCAAATCTGGCAACAGAATTTATCTGGGTAAAATTTCCATCTATTTTATAAAACACACCATTACCTGAATTAGAATTATAAGCACCAGGTGTAACAGTAATACTGCTAGGTGCTATTAAACAATAACCTGCAAAATAAGCATTTTCGTTTTGATCAATATCAAACATCAAAGCTTCTGTACCTTTAGCGCCCATGTAGGTTGAGGCGGTCGGATATCCTGAGATCGTATCCAAGCTAAATGCAAACATATCCGTAGTTGAAACACTCGTGGTATGCACAACACCGGGAGTAGTTGGAAAATCTCGACTATTCGTAGTTCCACCTAAGTACAACTTTCCTGTTTTCGATAAACGGATATTTACCGGTGCATGAGCTAGCGACCCACCGTAATAAGTACTCCATAATAAAACGGAGAGATCTTTATTGAATTTTGTTATCACAAGATCAGCGAAACCGTTTGAATCACTATACATACGGTAAGCACCAGGTGTTGTTGGATAACTCATCGAATTTGTGGAACCGAACACATAACAATTTCCGGAGGTGTCCATGATCATCTCACCCTTACCATA
>Ga0068872_10000495_pt1 | contig 33365 bp, 22 predicted proteins | sample NOAtaG_7_FD_66441 | JGI IMG/M metagenome (GOLD analysis project Ga0068872, IMG submission 66441) | Freshwater lake microbial communities from Lake Erie, under a cyanobacterial bloom - NOAA_Erie_Diel1S_2200h metaG | ecosystem: Environmental > Aquatic > Freshwater > Lake | place: USA: Ohio, Lake...
CCCTTTAAACCCAATGAATCCGGATAACGCTTGCATCCTTCGTCTTACCGCGGCTGCTGGCACGAAGTTAGCCGATGCTTATTCTCACCATACTATCAGCCCCTTTCACGAAAGGGGGTTTTCTCCGGTGTAAAAGCAGTTTACGACGCATAGCGCCTTCTTCCTGCACGCGGCATGGCTGGATCAGGCTTTCGCCCATTGTCCAATATTCCTTACTGCTGCCTCCCGTAGGAGTCGGATCCGTGTCTCAGTATCCGTGTGGGGGTTAATCCTCTCAGATCCCCTACTGATCGTGGTCTTGGTGAGCCATTACCTCACCAACTAACTAATCAGACGCATACTCATCTTTAACCACCGTAGTTTTCAAACAAAATCGATGCCGATTCTGCTATTATGGGGTATTAATCCGGATTTCTCCGGGCTATCCCCCTGTTAAAGGTAGATTGTATACGTGTTACGCACCCGTGCGCCGGTCGCCGGCAAGTATTGCTACTCCCGCTGCCCCTCGACTTGCATGTATTAGGCCTGCCGCTAGCGTTCATCCTGAGCCAGGATCAAACTCTCCGTTGTAAAAATTGTTTGATTCCTTAATTTTCATCTTAAGGTGAATGTCTGTAATAGATCATCCCTTAACGGGCTCAAGAGCTTTAGTTTAATTCTCAAATATTTACTTGAGAAACTTGCTATCTTTTGGTTATCAATATTTTTTCAATGAACGTTGTACTCTATATCTTCTTAGGTTCCTCTATCAGTTACTTCATGGTTTCAATATCACATATCCACCGTTTTTCCCCTGATAAATTCTATCCTCTTCAATACTTTTTTTAGAACGACCGTTTTTTTGTTTCCATTAAAACGGGGTGCAAAAATACATACATATTTTTACTTTCCAAACTTTTTTTTAGAAAAAAATCGCTTTTTTTCTAACTTTTTTTTCGTCCGACCCTAAATTATCAAAGAACTACAATTTTTTAGGGACGGCAAAGATAGACACAGTTTTCGGCTCAACAAAATTATTTATGATTAAAACCTGTTAAACGCTGATTTTTAACCCAATAAAATTATTACTTAAACCGTTGGAAGCTAATCTGGCTGTATGATTCAGCTAAGTTGAGATAAAAACGAGCAATATTATAGTCCTAAAACCCATTTTTGATTAGATTTACAAACCTCTATGAAAAAGGTTCTGATACTTACATATTATTGGCCTCCAAGCGGCGGTGCCGGGGTGCAGCGTTGGCTTAAATTTGTGAAATACCTCAAAGAATTTGGTTGGGAACCCATTGTTTACACTGCCGAGAATGGCGAAATGCCCGAAATTGATGCAAGTTTAGAGAAAGATGTGCCAAAAGATGTCGTTGTATTAAAAACGCCAATTTGGGAGCCATATAATGCGTACAAAAAATTAATTGGTCAAAAAAAAGATCAAAAAATAAACGCTGCCTTTTTAAACGAGAATAAAAAAACAAGCGCGCTTAATAATTTTGCTGTATGGGTACGAGGAAATTTCTTCATTCCCGATGCGCGTAAATTCTGGATCAAACCCTCTATTAAATATTTAAATAACTATTTAATAGAAAATAAAATTGATGCCATTATTAGTAGCGGTCCGCCACATAGCATGCATTTAATTGCCAAGTCACTCAAACAAAAACATCCTCACATAAAATGGGTTGCAGACTTTAGAGATCCTTGGACAAATATTGATTTTTATAAGGATCTAAAACTAAGTGCTTGGGCAGATAAGAAGCATAAGCGCTTAGAAAAAGAAGTACTACAACAAAGTGATGCAGTAATTAGTGTAGGAAAACTAATGAGTGATGAACTAGCAATGATCATTGGAACACAGCATTCAAAATTCAAAGTGATCACCAATGGTTACGATGAAGATGATCTCATCAAAACAAACGTAGAGAAAGATAAAAAATTCAGTATTGCTCATATTGGAACCTTGGTTAAAACAAGAAATCCAATTGGATTATGGAAGGTTTTAAGCGAACTTGTAAGTGAGGATCAAGCCTTTAAAAATGCGTTAGAAATTAAATTGGTTGGCAAGTTAGATATTGCCGTTAAAGAAAGTATTAATGACTATAATTTATCATCGTTTGTAAATAAGATAGATTACATGCCGCATGATAAAGTTATTGAGGAACAACAGCGCTCGCGCGTTAATTTACTGTTGGTAAATCAAACGCCAAATGCAAAAAGTATATTAACAGGAAAATTCTTTGAATACCTTTCGGCAGGCGCACCTGTTCTAGCTATTGGGCCAATAGATGGTGATGTTGCATTTATATTAAATGAAACCAAGGCAGGCATGATCAGTGATTTTAACGATACGGTTACATTAAAAAAGAATGTTTTGGAGCTGTTTAAAAACCAAAACATTACACGTAATGAGGACGAGATAAAGAAATATTCTCGAAAAAATTTAACGAAAAAATTAGCGGAGATATTAACCGACCTTACAAAATCGTGATTTTAATTTTAATTTTGCCAAAATAATAAACACAAGATATGGGACGAATATTTGAAAAACGAAAAGCAACCATGTTCAAACGCTATGCCAAGATGGCTAAAGCGTTTACAAAGATAGGAAGAGAGATCTCTATTGCTGTAAAAGCCGGAGGACCAAACCCAGACAGTAATGCGCGTTTACGTATGTGCATTCAAAATGCTAAGGCAGTGAATATGCCAAAGGTAAATGTTGATGGCGCCATTAAACGTGCCAGCGAAAAAGATGCCGGTAATTATGAAGAAATTGTTTACGAAGGCTATGCGCCACATGGTGTGCCTGTTTTAGTAGAGTGTACTACAAATAACCCAACTCGTACTGTAGCAAACGTGCGCTTGTATTTTTCTCGTTCGGAAGGATCATTAGGAACAAACGGATCGGTAAGCTATATGTTTGAACACAAAGTGATGTTCAAGATTGACGCAACCGGATTAAATAAAGATGATCTTGAACTTGAACTGATTGATTTTGGCTTAGAAGAAATAAATGCCGACGATGAAAATCACTTTATCATTCAAACAGCATTTACAGATTTTGGGAATATGCAAGCAGCTTTAGAAGAAAGAAAGATAAACGTGATCGAATCAAGTAAAATATACGCTCCAACCACTTTTAAAGAACTTTCAGCAGAGCAAGAAGCTGATGTAATGGCCATGATAGAAAAAATGGAAGAGGACGACGATATTGAAGCAGTTTATCATAACATTGGTTAATACTAACTGAATTAACCTTTGGAAAAACGCTGGAACATACCCGACCTTAAAAAAGGTGCACAAGACATAGCTAAGATCCAGGAGATCTTAAAAGTGGATCGTATAGTTGCCAGATTACTCTATCAAAGAAATTTGAAGGAGTACGATGAAATAAAAACATTTTTTAGGCCTGAGTTAAATCAATTGCACGATCCTTTTATTATGAAAGGAATGAGTATTGCCATTGATCGCATTGATAAAGCCATTGCAAATAAAGAAAAGATACTTATTTATGGTGACTACGATGTAGATGGCACCACCGCTGTAAGTCTAGTTTACAGGTTTTTTAAAACGCATACCGATCAAATTGCGTATTACATACCTGATCGCTATGCAGAAGGTTATGGAATTTCAATTAAGGGAATTGACTTTGCAAAAGAAAATGGCTTCTCCTTAATTATTGCTTTGGATTGCGGCATAAAAGCCATCGATAAAATTAATTACGCTAATGAACGCAATGTTGATTTTATTATTTGTGATCATCATTTACCCGGAGAAACAATTCCTGCTGCCATTGCCGTTTTGGATCCCAAGCAATCTGATTGCAATTACCCGTATAAAGAACTAAGTGGTGCAGGAATAGGATTTAAATTGATTGAAGCTTATAGCCGAAAGAATAAATTAGACCTTCATTTGTGCTATAATTTTTTAGACCTTGTTGTAACAAGTATTGCAGCCGATATTGTTCCTATTACAGGAGAAAATCGCGTTCTGGCTCATTTTGGTTTGGAGAAAATGAATACCAATCCACGCCCAGGATTAAAGGCCTTGTTAAATATGAATCAATTGGCTCGCGAAATAACCATTACAAATTTGGTATTTGTGTTGAGCCCTCGGATAAATGCAGCAGGCAGGATAAAGCAAGGAAGTGCGGCGGTTGAACTTTTGGTGTGCGAAAATGAAGATGAAGCCAATGAATTAGCAAAAGGCATTAACGATACTAATACACAACGCAAAGACCTTGATCTTGGTACAACAACCGAGGCATTTGCCATATTAGAAAACGATCCGATCACGGAATTTAGAAAAACCACCGTTTTATTTAGCGATAAGTGGCATAAAGGAGTTGTAGGGATAGTTGCATCACGATTGATAGAACGTTACTATAAACCAACCATTGTACTTACTGAAAGCGATGGCAAAGCCACAGGAAGTGCTCGCAGCGTAAGAGATTACGATATTTACAGTGCAATTGAAAAGTGCAGCGATCTGCTAGAGCAATTTGGCGGACATAAATTTGCTGCGGGTTTAACCATGAAAAAAGAGAACGTTGGCGATTTCATTACACGTTTTGAAGATGTGGTGAGCAAATCTATTAGCGACGACCAATTGATACCTCAACTTCAAATTGAAACTGAAATTGAGTTTCATGAGATCACACAAAAATTAGTTCGCATATTGAAACAATTTGCGCCGCATGGTCCTGAAAATATGATGCCTGTTTTTGTGAGTAAAAATGTATTTGATAATGGTTGGGCAAGAATTGTTGGTGCTAATCATTTGAAGTTAGAATTATTCCAAAAGTCAAATCCAAATATTCGCTTTAGCGCGATCGCTTACGATAAGGGTGATTACATTAAATTCTTTCACGATAAAACACCGATGAGTATTGCTTTTAAAATTCAAGAGAACGAATTTAATGGCAAAACTTCCATTCAATTGGTAATTGAAGATCTTAAGGTAAGCTAAAAATTACTTCCCGTATTTCTCCACGTCTTCTTTAGAAATTTCTTTGTTCCCTAAAATGATCAAACGTTCGATCACATTGCGGAATTCTCTAATATTCCCTGGCCATTTGCGTGCCTTAAGAGCTTCGATCGCTCCTGCTGAAATAGTTTTTGCAACGCCCATTTCTTCGGTGATGAGATCCATAAAATGCTTTGCAAGTAAAGGAATATCCTCTTTACGATCATCTAAACCTGGAACATGAATTGGGATCACACTTAAGCGATGAAAAAGATCCTCACGGAAATTTTCTTTTTCTATTTCTTTTTTAAGGTCCTTGTTTGTTGCGGCGATCACGCGCACATTTACTTTTATTTCTTTATCCCCTCCTACTCTTGTGATCTTGTTTTCTTGCAAAGCGCGTAATACTTTTGCTTGGGCACTTAAACTCATATCACCGATCTCATCCAAAAAAATGGTTCCGCCTTCTGCTAATTCAAATTTGCCTTTGCGCTGTGCAACTGCACTTGTAAAGGCTCCTTTTTCGTGACCAAACAATTCGCTTTCGATCAATTCGCTTGGAATGGCTGCACAATTCACTTCGATCAACGGACCTGCAGCACGATTACTTTTATCGTGGATCCATTTTGCTACTAATTCTTTTCCGCTTCCATTACTTCCTGTAATTAACACACGAGCTTCGGTTGGGGCAACCTTTTCGATAATGTCTTTTACATTGTTAATAGCGCCCGAATCGCCGATCATGTCTACACTTTTTGCGATCTTCTTCCTTAATACTTTTGTTTCCTCAACCAATGTGTTTTTTTGCATGGCGTTGCGCATTGTTACTAGCAAACGATTGAGGTCGATCGGTTTCGCTAAATAATCGTAAGCTCCTTTTTTTACGGCGTCAACCGCAGTTTCAATATTTCCATGTCCACTCATGATTATCAAAGCGCTTTCGCATTTTGCATCAATTAGTTTTTGTAATAATTCAATCCCATCGAGCTTTGGCATTTTAATATCGCTCAACACAATGTCGTAATTATTCTTCAAGGCCATTTCAAGACCTTGAGCGCCGTCTTCCGCTTCTTCGATCTCGTATTTTTCAAATTCTAAAATCTCGCGAATAGATCGGCGTATAGCCTTCTCATCATCAATGATCAATACTTTTGGCATAATTAAATTCCTTTATTTTCTATGATCTCGTGCAACGCACCTTCTTTTAAAGAATAAGTTGACACGCGCATCCTTTGTAAATTAAATGTTTGTAAGGTAAAATTAATAAGTAAACACGACACTACCATCATATCCACTCGCATTTCAACTAAACCCTTTATGATCTTTCGTTGTGCGAGTGTTGATTGGATCACCATCTCTGCTATTTTATTGTAATTCTTTAGATCAACATTGTATTCCGTCTTCTCTTTTTCAAATTTTTCACCGGCTAATTGTCCATGGATCATTTCCACCACCGAATCAAAGGCACCGGAAGAACCAACGAGTTCAACAGGTTTATAGTTGGCAATGGATTCGGTTAGATCAGCTAATTCAGTTCTTAAATAAGTGTTGATCTCTTTTATTTCTTGTAAAGTAATTGGATCTGAAGGCTTGAACTTTTCCAATAATCGGGCAGCTCCTAATCTGTAACTTTTTTTCCAGAGAATTTCATGCTTATTTCCAATGATAAACTCCGTGCTACCTCCACCAATATCCATGATCAAAGAAGGGCCTTCTCCAAGATCCATGGCTAATTTATTCCCTTTGTAGATCAATTCAGCTTCCTTATTTCCGTCTATTATAGTAATCTCAATTCCAGATTGTGATAAAACAGCCTTTTTAAAATCAATTCCATTCTCAGCATCTCTAATTGCAGATGTTGCAAAGGCGTGAATATGTTTTACCTCTAATTTATTAAGTTCATTTTTGAATTTGATCAAAGCGTCAACACCACGCTGAAATGGAATAGGATTTATAACCTTATTGTTGATCCCACCTTCACCAAGCTTAACCGGTATTTTCGACGTATGTACCCTTTTAAATGACGAGTTTTCAAGCTCTACAACAAGAAGATTAAAAGTGTTTGTTCCGCAATCTATAACTGCAATCCGCATTTGTTAAATTTATCAACTTTTTTCCACACAACACTTTGATTCGCATTTTTTTTCACTATTTTTGCTAGTCTAACACCATAACAAACACACATCTAATGAAAAAAATCTTTACACTTATTATGCTAAGCTTGTTTATCATGAGCTCAGCACAAAATGTAAGTCCGGAATATGTTGACGGGCAAGTATACGTTAAGTTCAGAACCGGAACTATCAAAAGTATCGGAATGGACGATCCCAATAACCTTCCGCTTGAAAAGATCGGTGTTTTAAAAGGACTTATTGCTAAGTACGGTATTACAAAAGCGTATAAGCCGTTTTATCAAGCTGATGACGATATGCGCTTAACGCACATCCTTCAATTGGAATTCAACAATGCAACACAGATCAACGATCTTATTGCCGACCTGGCTTCAAATAGAGTTATTGAGTACGCTGAAAAAGTGATGTTAATGAAAACCCACATCACTCCTAACGAATTCACCAATGCTGGCAACACATCTTCAGTGCATCTAAACCAGATCAACGCTGCCAATGCATGGAATGTTTATAATAGCACGTCCAACGGAACCACCAATATTACCGTGGCAATTGTTGACAATGCGGTACAAAGAACTCACCAAGATCTTGCAGCGAATATTTGGACAAACCCAGGTGAAATTCCTGCTAACAGTATTGACGATGATCAAAACGGTTATGTAGATGATGTGAACGGATGGGATCCAGCGGATGGTGATAATAACACTAACCCAACAAATTTCGCTATGAATCACGGAACTCATTGTGCAGGTGATGCTGCGGCTACAAATAACAACGGTATCGGTTGCTCTTCAATAGGCTGGAATTTAAAAATCATTCCTGTGAAATGTGCTAAGAATACCGATCCAACTTCTTCAGTAGGTTATGGCTATCAAGGGATCATTTACGCAGCAAAGTGTAAAGCTCGCGTTATCTCTTGCTCATGGGGAGGAACTGGCGCACCTTCAGCGGCCGCTCAATCAATTATTGATTATGCTTGGGGCAAAGGTTGCATAATAATTGTTTCTGCCGGTAATGATAATAACAGTGTTTTACACTATCCTGCTGCTTACAATAACGTTTATGCTGTTGCTGCTTGTGCCTCTAATAATGTAAAATCAAGTTTTTCATGTTTTGGAACTTGGGTAGACATCACAGCGCCTGGAAGCAACATATACAGTACTTTATCAAATTCTACTAATAACGGTTATGGTCAAATGTCAGGAACTTCAATGGCTTGTCCTATCGTTGCAGGCTTAGCAGGTTTAATGCTAGCAAAATATCCATGGATGACACAAACTAATGTATTGAATTGTATTTCAACAACTGCCGCAAACATTTATACCATTTCAGGTAACTCGGCTTTTACACCAAACCTTTTGGGTGCAGGAAGAATTGAAGCTTTTGCCGCTATGCAATGCGCAGCTAGTTACTCAACATTCCCTCCGGTTGCTAACTTCTACACATTAACACGTAATACATGTCCTAACACACCTATTAAATTCATTGATAGTTCAGGATACAATCCTCAAACATGGGCTTGGAGTTTCCCTGGCGGTACTCCGGCAACTTCAACATCGTCGGCTCCAATTGTTAGTTATGCATCTCCCGGCTCATATAATGTTACAATGACTGTAAGTAATACCAACGGAGGTAACACTAAAGTAAGAAACTCATACATTACCATTGCGGGTCCAATTGCTTTACCATTAGTGGAAGGATTTCAATCGTCACCTCCATTCCTTCCAACAAACTGGACACCATTAAATATACATAACGATAGCATATTTTGGAAACTCAAACAAGGTGTTGGAGGATTTGTTGTTAATGCTGCTGCAAAATGTGCTTTGTTCAATGATTACGCAGAGGACGCAACAGGCGACAGAGATGAAATGCGAACGCCGAGGTATAATTTTAGTAACGTGGTTAATGCCAAGCTGAGATTTGATGTTGCATACAAACAATATGATAATACTGCGAACATCACACCAGCAAATCCTTATTCAGATACACTTGAAGTAAGATTGTCAACTAATTGCGGTGCCTCTTCAACACAAATTTATAGTAAGGGCGGGCAAACGCTTTCTACTTCACCTGGAACTTTACAGGCAAGTATATTTGTTCCTACAGCAACCGAGTGGAGAACTGACAGTATAAATATAAGCCCTACAGCATCGCTGCAACCAAATGTAATGGCGCACTTTGTTAATCGTGGACATTATGGGCAGGCTTTATATTTAGATAATATTAATATCTTCCTACCGGCACCGTCAATGGCTGTTGCAAGTCCATCACTGGGCTGCACAAATACGGCATACACGTTTACAAATAACACCACGGGTGCATTTGGTTATACATGGACATCAAATCCCGCATCATCGATCTCTGCGCCTAACGGAACCAATACTAACATTACGTTCACAAATCCTGGAGCGTATTCAATTACTTGTACTGCTAACAATGGAACGGTGACCAACTTTATTGTAAAAACAATTACAGTTTCTATACAACCAACTGTAACTGCGATCACCTCAAGCAATAATATCTGTTCTGGTACAAACTTAACTTTAACTGCAAGTGGCGCTAGTACTTATAGCTGGAGCACAGCACAAACAACAAATAGTGTTGTTGTGAGTCCAACAGCTAACATTACATACACAGTGCAAGGAAATAATAACAATTGTTTCCAGGTACAATCGGTTGCTATTAATGCAACATTAACGCCAATTGTAAGTGTAGCTAACCAAACCATATGTGCAAGTGGTACTGCAACTTTATTAGCGAGCGGAGCAACAACCTATACTTGGAGCACAGGATTCAATGGCAACCCATTAATAGCAAGTCCATCAAGCAACACTGTTTACACTGTAGTTGGTAAAAACGGTATTTGTGCTGATACAAAAACAGTAGGTGTAACCATTGGTTCTAGTATCACTATTGTTCCATCTGCATCAACACCTACTATATGTACTGGCGGTACAGTTGGTTTATCTGCAACTGGTGCTACAACGTATACCTGGCAGCCGGTTAACTTAAATGGCTCAGCCATTACTGTTACACCTCCTTCAAGCTTAGTTTACACCGTAAGTGGATCAAATTCCGGTTGTAATGGAACAGCTACAATTGGCATCACCATCATTAGTCCACCAGCATTAATACTTTCACCAAGCAGTAGTTCTGTTTGCGGTGGAGGTTCTTCAACAGTGAGTGCCTCTGGCTATGCAACTTATACTTGGAATCCTGGAAATTTATCCGGCTCATCGCAAGTACTAACACCTGCTGCATCTCAGATCTACACTGTTCAAGGTAAGCTAGGAAACTGTAATGGAACACAAACTTCTGTAGTTAGCGTTGTAAATATTCCTACGGTTACAATTTCGGGAAGCACGATCATGTGTGTTGGAAACAACATCACCTTAACTGGTAATGGTGCCGGTACGTATACTTGGAGCTCAGGACCTACATCGCAATCAATTTCTGTTAGTCCGGCTACAAACACTACTTATATTGTAACAGGTGGCAATAGCAACTGTACAAATACGGCTGCTATCTCGGTTAGTGTTAACCCAAACCCTACTGTAGCAGTTGCCTCAAGTTCTAATCCAATTTGTATTGGAGATGCAGTTAACTTAACAGGAAGTGGTGCTACAACCTATACTTGGGATAGTGGGTCAACATTTAATCCAATATTTGTTTCTCCTACAGTTACAACAACGTATACTTTAATAGGAAAAGTTAATGGCTGCACTACTTCAGTGGTATTTACTCAATCGGTAAACGCTTGTGGAGGTGTAGGATTGCAAGCGCAACAACTTCCAAATAATCAATTACTCATCTTCCCTAACCCTACTTCTGAAGTATTAACGATTGCTTACATGGGCAAGAAATTTGACTATGTGATCTATGATAATATTGGTAGGTTAGTTTGCCAAGACAAAGGAATGACTGATGTGGTTAAAGTAAAAGTTAATGAATACGCACGAGGTTCTTACTATATCGAAATTGTTTCAGATGGCGAGAAAACAAGACGTAAACTCATTATCGATTAATACTGAACTTAATCTTTAAAAAAAGGCCCGCTCGTGAAGCGGGCCTTTTTTATTTATACAAACCCTCAACAATTGCTACATTATTTCTAATTTTACAGTATGAACAAGGCTATTACTATTCTCGAATCATCAATTGCAAAGGCACTAAGTGAATTGTATTCTATTACTAACGCTCCAATTCCGATCCAAAAAACACGAAGCGAATTTGAGGGCGATTATACTTTAACAACCTTTGCCTATACTAAAGAAACAAAGAAAAAGCCGGAGGAAATTGGAAATGAGATCGGAAACTATTTGGTAAAAAATAATGCTAATATCTTTGCATTCAATATTGTTAAAGGGTTTTTGAACATAAGTTTTAGTGATGCGTATTGGTGTAATTATCTAAACGCTGTGATCTCCGAAAAATATTCAGGCTTTAAAAAACCAAATAGCACCGGAAAAACTATCCTTCTGGAGTATAGCAGCCCGAATACTAATAAACCCTTGCATCTTGGGCATATTAGAAATCACCTATTAGGCTGGTCGGTTGCCGAAATTTTAAAAGCAAACGGACACAAAGTAATTAAAACTAATATTGTAAACGACAGAGGAATTCATATTTGTAAAAGTATGTTGGCTTGGCAAAAATGGGGAAATGGGGAAACTCCAAAGTCGAGCGGCATGAAAGGTGATCATTTGGTTGGTAAATATTACGTAGAGTTTGATAAGGCTTACAAGAAAGAGATCGCCTCACTTGTTGAGAAAGGTATAAGTAAAGAAGATGCGGAGAAAAAAGCACCCTTGATTATTGAAGCACAAGAGATGCTGCAACAATGGGAAAAAGGCAATAAAGATGTTGTTGAACTTTGGAAGACCATGAACTCTTGGGCTTATGAAGGCTTTGATGTTACTTATAAAACCGTTGGCGTTGATTTTGACAAAGTGTATTACGAAAGCCAAACTTACATCAAAGGAAAAGATATTGTTGCTGACGGATTAGCAAAAGGTGTTTTTGTAAAAAAAGATGATGGAAGTGTAAGAATTGACCTTACTGCAGATGGACTTGACGAAAAAGTTGTACTAAGAGCGGATGGAACCAGCGTTTACATTACTCAAGATCTTGGAACTGCCGTTTTACGATTTGAAGACTTCCCAGATCTTAACCAAGCTATTTACACTGTTGGTAACGAACAAGATTATCACTTTAAAGTGCTATTCATTATTCTAGATAAACTTGGCTATAAGTGGGCTAAGGAATGTTACCACCTAAGTTATGGCATGGTTGAATTACCCGAAGGTAAAATGAAAAGTCGCGAAGGCACAGTAGTTGATGCTGACGACCTTTTGCAAGAAATGTTTACTACTTCAAAACAAACCACTGCAGAGCTCGGAAAAGTTGAAGGCTTTTCGGATGCTGAATTAGAAGAATTATACAGAACCATAGGCTTAGGCGCTTTAAAATATTTTATGCTTAAAGTTGATCCTAAAAAGAAAATGCTGTTCGACCCTAAAGAAAGTATTGATTTCAATGGGCATACCGGTCCTTTTATTCAATACACACATGCTAGGATCAGATCCATTTTACGAAAAGCTAAAGAGCAAAACATTCCATTCAATATTTCATCCGATCTAAAAACCATAAATACTTTAGAAAAAGACCTAATTAAATTCATTTACGAATTTGAACACACAGTTGAAGAAAGCGGAAAAGCCTATAGCCCTGCTTTGATAGCTAATTTTGTATACGAACTCACAAAAACATTCAGCAGATACTATCACGACCATTCAATTTTAAAAGAAGAGAATAACCACATCAAGCAATTTAGATTAGCTTTGATAGAGCAATGCGCTTGTATCATTTCAAACGGAATGCACTTATTAGGAATAAAGGTGCCGGAAAAAATGTAAACCAATGAAATTAATTACTGATTTTGGAAAAGGATTTATTAATTGCTTTAGAGCCTTTACTCCTCTGTTTGAAAAAAATCTTTGGCCATTTTTATTATATCCTTTGTTAATTTGGATAGGCATGTGGGTGTTGAGCATTTACGGCTTAATATCATTAGCAGATTATATAGATAGCTTGATACAACCATATTTAAATCCCGATAGTGCTGCAGATACCGCTTTGATGTTATGGTTAAAGCCAAAGTTAGGCGGGGTATTTGGATTTCTTATTAAATGGATATTGCATATTATTTTGTGGTTCTTAGGAAGCATCTTTTTAAAATATTTCCTACTCATCATCCTTTCGCCTCTTTTTGCTTTACTATCTGAAATTACCGATGAAAAACTTAGCGGAAAAAAATTCCCATTTAGTTTAAAACAACTTTTAAAAGATATTTTACGTGGAACAGCTATCAGCATACGCAACTTACTTTTTGAGTTAGTAATAAGTTTTGCTTTATGGCTTGCTACCTTATTCATACCACCTATAGCTATTGTTACTATACCTCTAAGCTTTGTTATTGGTTGGTATTTTATCGGATTCTCTATTATGGATTATAATTGCGAACGCTATAAATTCAGCATGAGCAAAGGTGTGCAATTCATAAAGGAACATAAAGGTTATGCAATAGGCATAGGCTGTGTTTACTCGATCTTCTTGGCCTTGCCAACCATTGCCGGCGATGCTATTGGAATCATGTTTGGGCCAACACTTGCTGTGATCGGCGCCACTATGAGTTTCTTAAAAATTAATGAGACTCCTTCTCAACCTTCTCAGCTTTCTTAACTGTTTTTAGGTTCAAGAGGTTCATCGGATTAACGCCCAAGTTAGAAACGCGTTTATTCACAATACGAACTACTTCATCGTAGAACATTGGTATCATTGGCGCATCATCCATAGCAATTTGATCCATTTGCTGATATAAACTTCTGCGAAGCGAATCATTTTTCTCATTCAAAGCTTGCTCAAACAGTTTATCAAACTTTGGATTTTTGTAATGGAAGTAATTGTAACCATTCGGTGCAAAATTCTTACTGTAGAATTTACTTAAAAAATTCTCCTCGTCGGCGTAATCCGCTACCCACGATTTTTTGAACATTAAGAATTGTGATTTATTTACCTTGTCGCTTAGAACTGAATTTGGCTCAATGCTTATTTCAACTTTAATATGATTATCGGCAAATTGAGATTGCATATACTCCAACAATTTTCTATAATGTTCTGTTGTATAAATCGTAATAGAAGGCAAGCCTTCTCCATTTGGATACCCTGCTTCTTTTAAAAGAGCGCTTACTTTATCGGGGTTATAACTATAGCCTTTTACAATATCCTGGTTAAAGCTCTTCAATCCCATTGGAATAAATCCTGCTGTTGCCGGCTTCCCAATATCTTTACGTAAGAACTTGATCATCTTCTCGCGATCAAAAGCATAATTCATGGCTTGGCGGATTGCCTTTAAACGTAGTGGAGAGTTCTTTACGATATCAATATCCTCATCAATTAAAATTCCGATGTAATCTGTTTTTAAGAACGGACCTCTTTGTAAATTAAATCGTTTTGTATACTCTTCATTCAATTCACCCGATTTACTTAAGGCATCATCCAATGCGTCGGCTCCGCTGATCATATCCAGTTTCTCATTTAATAATTCGATGATAGCCGATTGACGTTGTTTAATAAATGATATCGAAACGCCATCAACGTAAGGCAAACGATTTCCTTGCTCATCTATTTCAAAATAATTTGGGTTCTTATGTAAGATCAACTTTGTGCCTTCTTCCCACAATTTAAATACAAACGCTCCGGTTCCAACAGGATTTTTTCTAAAATCCTCTTTATACATTTCAATGGCTTCGTGCGGGATCACACTAAAATATTTCATGGTTAAAATATTTAAGAACGCGCCAAAAGGTTGTTTTAAAAATATCTTTAGCGTTGAATCATCAACAGCCAAAAAACCTTTCCCTTCACTATTATCAATAATGGCCACATCCGATAAGGCTCTACTTACTTTTGCATCGTACAAGCGGTTAAAACTAAACACAAAATCTTCGGCCACCACTTTACGCCCCTTACCATCTTTAAAACAATTATTATCATGAAAGAACACATTTGATCTTAAATTGAAAGTGTAAACCAATCCATCGTTGCTGATACTGAATTTTTTTGCGATCGCCGGCTCCACAATTAAATTATCATTCATCTGCACAAGTCCGTTGAACAATTGATTTACTCCTTGAATATTTTCAAAACTTGAAGCCGCTGCGGGATCCAACGAAGTAATACTATTGCCTTCGTTGTAAGAAAACACAGTATGTTTTTCGGTGTGTTTATCACCACCACCGCATGATAACAATAATAGAGTCGAAGAAACAACGAGTAAATTGAAGAGTTTGCGCATACTACAAAATTAAAATTGCTTTAAAGCTTTACTTGAGCCAAGCCCAGCAATTATACACAAACGAGTGTTGGAAAGGGCTTTTTTGCCACATCTTCAAAAGTGTCTTTCAAAGAGATCTCCTTGATTTATTGTTCCATTATTTGGGCGTGCCCCCTCGCAACATTTCTAACTTCTACAAGGCTCGGGGTCGGGCTTTTCGCTCCAATCTTTTTGCCTGAAAAAGGCAAAAAGGATTTCCCTGCCCGACTGAACATCGTTCGGGCGGGCGCTACAATCCCTCACGCGGCATTACGAAATCAATAGTAACCGTTGACCTAAAAAGCACATTTCAAAATTGGATCATTTTAGGCGAACGAGATTTGAAAACCGCAGTTTACTAATGTAAATGAGGATTTTCTAATCGAGTTCAACGACAAAGGATCCAATTTTCAAAGGTGCTATAAATAAAAAACCCCTGACCTGAGGTCAAGGGTTTTTTAAACACTTTTAGGGGTTAAGAATTACTTCTTTTTTCCACCTTTAGATGCTGCAGCGATTGAATCAGCAACACGTGCAGAGTCAGCTTTTGCAGCAGCAGCAGCTTCTTCAGCAACTTTTGCAGCTTCTGCTTCAGCAGCAGCGATTGAATCTTGAGCAGCTTTTTCAACTGCAGCGATAGAATCAGCTTTTGCTTTTTCACGAGCTTCCATTTCTTCTTTAGAAGGACCACAAGCTACGAAACCAGCTGTAAGAGCAGCGATAGCAACGATAGATAATACTTTTTTCATTTTAGTTTTAGTTTAATTTTGTGCAAATATATATGTTTTTTGTTAATTAAAGCAAAAAAAATATTTTTTTTCTTTTTAACCCTAAAAACCAATGCCACCCCCCTATTTTTATACCTTTGTAAAGCCTTATTTTTATGTATTCACTCCTAAAACCACTACTTTTTAGGCTAAACCCCGAAAAGGCCCATCATCTAACGTTTTCGCTCATAAAACTGGCGAATTTTGTTCCTGGTTTGCCGGCACTTTTTAGGAGCCTATACAAGGTTGAACACCCATCTTTAAAACGAAAGGTATTTGGACTAGATTTTCCCAACCCTGTAGGCCTGGCGGCCGGGTTGGACAAGGATGCCCTAGTATTTAATGAGTTTGGGAATTTTGGCTTTGGCTCGGTAGAAATTGGTACCGTAACCCCAAAAGCTCAACCCGGAAACGATAAGCCAAGGCTATTTAGGCTTGTTAAAAGTGAGGCGCTTATCAATAGAATGGGTTTTAATAACCATGGGGTAAAAGCCGCTGCCGAAAGACTTAAAAAAAGACGTAAAAATGGACCGATCATTGGCGGTAATATTGGAAAGAATAAGGTAACCGAAAATGAAAATGCCATTTCTGATTACGAGATCTGTTTTAACGAGCTTTTTGATGTGGTAGATTATTTTGTGGTGAATGTTTCATCTCCTAATACGCCAAATTTAAGAGCCCTTCAAGATAAAGAGCCCCTAACAAAACTTTTGGCTCATGTAAAGAACTTGAATTCTAAAAAAACAAATCCTAAACCTATACTTTTAAAAATTGCGCCCGATCTTACCAACGAACAACTAGACGAGATCATTGAAATAGTTATTCAAACAAAAATTGATGGGGTAATTGCAACGAATACTACTATTAGTCGCGAAGGTTTAAATTACACTAAAGAAGAGGTCGCAAATTTTGGTGCAGGCGGATTAAGCGGAAAGCCTTTAACGGAAAGAAGTACAGAAGTTATTCGCTATTTAAAAACAAAGTCGAATAATGCTTTTCCTGTGATCGGTGTTGGAGGAATTCATAGCGCTAAAGATGCCTTAGATAAAATTAAAGCAGGTGCAGATCTAATTCAATTGTACACAGGTTTTATTTATAAAGGTCCGGCTTTAGTAAAAGAAATAAACAAGGAATTAATAAAGTATTACAATGCTAAAACTAATTGAGTGTCCACGCGATGCCATGCAAGGCATTAAGGAATTCATTCCTACCGAATTAAAAATAAAATACCTGAACCAATTATTAAAAGTTGGTTTTGACACAATAGATTTCGGGAGTTTTGTTTCTGCAAAAGCCATTCCACAATTGCAGGATACAGCAACAGTATTAAATGGTTTGGATCTTTCAAACACAAATTCAAAATTACTTGCCATTATTGCAAATACCCGCGGTGCCGAAGATGCTTGTAAATTTGAAGAGATAAAATACTTAGGCTTTCCTTTTTCCATCTCCGAAACATTTCAGCAACGCAATACCAACTCCTCTATTGCCGAATCATTAGGAAGAGTTGACGAGATCCAAAACCTTTGCATCAAACACAAAAAAGAATTAGTGGTTTATATTTCAATGGCCTTCGGAAATCCTTACGGCGATGAATACAATCCAAGCATTGCCATTAAATGGAGTAAAGAGTTAACGAAACGCGGCATAAAAATAATTGCCTTGGCAGACACAACAGGAACTTCAACTCCAGAAAATATTTCTTTATTGTTCAACGAATTAATTCCCGAATTAAAAGGCGTTGAAATGGGTGCTCACCTCCACTCTACAAAAGAAAAAGCACAAGAGAAATTAAAGGCCGCTTTCGAAAGTGGTTGTCGCCGTTTCGATTCAGCCATTCATGGTTTTGGCGGATGCCCAATGGCTGCAGATTCATTGACCGGAAACATTGCTACAGAGGATATTGAATTGTACGCCAACACAAATAAGATATCACTTGGTTTAAACACAGCCGAACTTGAAAAAAGTTACGCAGCAAGTTGGGATGTGTTTAATAAGTATCATTAAACAATGCTCCTACGCCTCAACGATAAAAACATTGATACCGATACCATTCTTAAAATAGTAAAATGTTTAAAGGATGGCGGCATCATCATTTATCCTACAGATACAGTTTACGCTTTGGGATGCGATATCACCAACAACAGGGCGGTTGAACGCATTTGCAAATTAAAAGGCATTGCTCCCGAAAAAGCAAACTTCTCATTTGTTTGTAACGACTTGAGCCATCTTTCGGAATTTACAAAACCAATAAGCAATCATGTGTTCCGCATCATGAAAAAAGCATTACCCGGACCTTATACATTTATTTTAGAAGCTAATAACAATGTTCCAAAACTTCTAAAGCAAAATCGCAAAACGGTTGGTATTCGCGTTCCTGATAATGCTATTTGCGCTGAAATCGTAAAGGTATTAGGGAATCCTTTGATCTCAACAAGCTTACACGATAACAGTGATGATATCTTAGAATATTTTTCAGATCCTGAACAGATCGATCAACAATATGGCGATGTTGTTGATCTGGTAATTGATGGTGGTTATGGAAATATTCATGTGTCGACAGTTATTGATTTCAGTGAACACGAACCGGTAGTTATAAGAGAAGGTTTAGGTAGTTTAGATGTGCTTGAGTAGTTTTAAAAGATCGGCTTGAAATGCGCATTGCGTTCATTGCGAAACCCTTGCGCTCATTGAGCTTAAAAAAGATATGTTTTTCTTCATTTTCTCACTTCAACTCTTATTTTTGTACTGAATTAAAACAAACAACATTATGGATTTTCGTATTGAAAAAGACACCATGGGCGAGGTGAAAGTACCTGCTAACGTGTATTGGGGAGCACAAACTGAGCGCTCAAGAAATAATTTTAAAATTGGTCCTGAAGCTAGCATGCCAAAGGAGATCATATATGCTTTTGGTTATTTGAAAAAAGCAGCTGCTATGGCAAACATGGATCTTGGCGTTTTAGCTAAAGATAAGTGTGAGCTTATTGCAAAAGCCTGCGACGAGATCACTGCAGGAAAATTAGACGATCAGTTTCCATTGGTTATTTGGCAAACAGGTTCGGGAACTCAAAGCAACATGAATGCGAATGAAGTTATCGCTTATCGCGCACATGTAATGAGCGGTGGAAAATTAACGGATGAGAAAAAAGTTTTACATCCAAATGATGATGTAAATAAATCACAATCTAGTAACGACACCTACCCTACTGCGATGCACATTGCAACTTACAAGCAAGTTGCAGAGATCACAATTCCCGGTTTAGAAAAATTACGCAATACTCTTCAAAAGAAAGCCGAGAAATATAGCAACATCATTAAAACCGGTCGTACACACTTTATGGATGCAACACCACTTTCTTTAGGACAAGAATTTAGTGGGTATGTTCAACAAATAAACATGAGCATTCGTTGTTTGAAAAATGCATTAGACGCTGTAAAAGAATTAGCCTTAGGCGGAACAGCTGTTGGAACCGGATTAAATACACCAAAAGGATATGACGTTTTGGTTGCCAAAAAAATTGCAGAGTTAACTAAATTACCTTTTGTAACTGCGCCAAATAAATTTGAAGCTTTAGCGGCGCATGATGCGATGGTAGAAATGAGTGGCGCGTTAAAACGTACAGCAGTTGCCTTAATGAAAATTGCAAATGACGTGCGTATGTTGTCTTCTGGTCCACGCAGTGGCATTGGCGAATTAATTATTCCTGATAACGAACCTGGTTCATCAATTATGCCGGGTAAAGTAAATCCAACTCAGCCGGAAGCTATGACCATGGTTTGCGCACAAGTGATCGGAAACGATGTGGCTGTTTCAGTTGGTGGATCAATGGGACATTTTGAATTAAATGTATTTAAACCTGTGATCGCTGCAAATGTTTTACAAAGCGCGCGATTAATCGGAGATGCATGTGTAAGTTTCAACGATAAATGCGCAGAAGGCATTGAGCCAAATCTTCCAATGATAAAACAACACATGGAAAATAGTTTAATGTTGGTTACCGCTTTAAACACACATATTGGTTACGAAAATGCCGCTAAAATTGCCAAAACAGCTCACAAAGAAGGTAAAACTTTACGTGAGGCTGCCATTGGATTAGGTATTGTTACCAACGAACAGTTTGATCAATGGGTAAAGCCTGAAGATATGATCGGAAGTATGAAATAATTCTACAAAAACAAACTAAAAAAACCCACGATCTATACATCGTGGGTTTTTTATTTTTTAATAGCTATGCCGGTCTTTTCACTTTTACCATTTACAGATGCAGGATTTCCTTTGTAATAAATATTTCCTGTTTTCCAGATATGATATTCAAAAATGCCATTGGTTGGTGCCGTAATATAGGCGTCAGCCAATGAAACAGTTTCAACAAAAATATAATTCAAAATTGTTCCATCTTCAGCATACAAGTAATTAGTTCCATTCATGTATACATACATTTTACTGGAAGTGCCTTTAAAATATACATTACCGTTTCCATGGGAGCTTGTTTTTAATTCGATGTAATTTCCTTGAATAAGCACGTCACCGCCTTCAGAGCTAAAAAACATTGTGTCTTGCTGAAAATCAGGGAGAGTATTTATTTTCCCTACCGAATTGGTAATAACTCTCTCAAAGCGAGGTGATGTTATAGTAATTTTTATAGGATCATCATAGCCTCGAACAAAATTGCATCCATTGCCATTGTCTATTATCAATGTGCCGCTATCTACAGACGTTTTTACTTTCTCCAATAAATTTTGGCCTCCAAAGATCTCAACTTTGTAGTCTGCTCCTTTTACAATCGTTACTTCTATATTTGTTTCCAATTGCACCACTTTAAAAGGAGTTAAAACTCTTTCAAGCTTACTATCCTTCCCTGCCTTTTTAAAGCAATCGGGTGAACTTTTATTACAGGAAGTAACTGTAAGTACAGCCACGAAAAAACATATGTAGTTTAAATATCTCATTTCCCTAATGGCAATCTATATCCAATTCCGTAATCAAAACAATAAGCAACTGCAAAATGTGTTCGCAAACCAAACGCAAGCATTAAACCTTTTTTACCAAGATACCTCACGCCAATTTTGTGATAGAATTTACTATCCGGATTGATCGGTTGATTGATGTAAGCGCCCATTTCAAGTGGTAAACTTATACAACCCACATTATACGAATAACAAACTTTTGGGCCATAACGTAGTTGCTGAATTACATTATCTGTTGGCAAATTTGATTCTTGAAGATCCTTGATATAATTCTGCTCGTAAAAAACATCAAATCCTACACCAAACTTATGCGTGTTACGCTTATTGTAATTATAACCAAACGACATGCAGGCCGTGAGATACTTTTTGCCTAAGATCTCTCCGTCATTTATGCCATAAGAATTGAGGACGGTAAGTTCATGCCTACTTCTATTTTTGGTACTACTATCAATTTTTTCAACTGGAGGCACAGTTTTTTTAGTAAGGTTAAAATTAAACGCTGCGCCAACCCCAAAAATATTCAATCCTAGATTTGGAGATTGAGCTCTGCCATTACTTACATGAGAGAACATAAACCCCGGTTCGAAACGTACATTTTTATTGATTGGTATTTGCCAAAACCATTTGAACTGCACATAAGCATTGTATACGCTACCAATTGCGCCATTCTTTTGATTCTCTCTTAAATCAAAACGCTTTGTCATAAACGCAGAACCCCAACATAACCTCAAATATAATCGCCTTATCCTATCTCTTTTATTTAAGGGGATCTCAATAAAAGGGGCCACAATGATCCCATAACCGAGCTCCTTCCTATTGGCATAATCAACAAACGAAAGGTTAACGCCAATTTCGGGTAAGTTATTTTCTATTTGCCAAAGTTTATTACCCAAAGTTGGTTTTACAATATTAAGCTCATAAGTTTTTGGATAGCCCGTGATCAAATTGCCCATTGAGCTGCGATGCTGAATGATCGCTGCAAAATTCGCGTAAGGTTTAATGTACCAATTGGGGTTTGATACAATTCCATTTTGCGAAAGTACTATTGTACGAATGGCAATTAAAAAGGTTATGAAAAGTACTTTTTTCACTGGATTTCCAAAATTAATTAAAATTTAATTGCCTCTGGAGGCCGCTCTGTTAAAGTTTTCTCTTAAATTTGAGAAAGCCAATAAAGAAAGCCTGAGATCTTGTTTAAACTGAAAAATATAGCATTTTATGTTATTACGATCGTAGCTTTCGCAGCTCTCATCTATTTTGTTCTTATCAATGGGAAAACACTTGAAACAGGAAAGAATATTATTCCACATGCAGGTTTACACGTTTCTACCTTCGACCAAGTAAAAGAATTATTTACCCATAACATCACTCACCCCTTAGCGATTTTACTTTTACAGATCATCACCATTATTTTTTTCGCACGTACGTTTGGCTTTATTTTTAGCAAGCTAGGACAACCTTCTGTTATTGGTGAGATCATTGCCGGAGTTTTTCTTGGACCATCCGTTGTTGGGATGTGGTTCCCTGAATTTGGTGCTTTTCTTTTTCCAAAAACCTCTTTAGGAAATTTACAATTTCTAAGCCAGGTTGGTTTAGTACTATTCATGTTTGTGATCGGAATGGAAGTTGATCTTAAAACATTAAAAACAAAAGCAAACGACGCTATTGTCATTAGTCATGCCAGTATCATTGTGCCTTTTGGCCTTGGTATGTTGCTGGCCTTGTACTTATACCAACAATTTGCTCCTGCAGGGATCAATTTCATTTCATTTGGTTTATTTATGGGTATTGCCATGAGTGTAACTGCATTCCCTGTTCTGGCAAGAATCATTCATGAACGTAATTTAACAAAGACCCGACTTGGTGCATTAGCAATTACTTGCGCAGCCATCGATGATATCACCGCTTGGTGTGTATTGGCCACTGTTATAGCCATTGTAAAAGCAGGTTCGGTTGCGGCCTCTATGCTTACAATATTATTGGCTGTAGTGTTTGTGTTTGTTATGTTGAGAGTAGTTCAACCATTTCTTAAAAAAATGGGAGAGATATACACCAACAAAGAAGTAATGAGCTTGAATATCATTGCGTCTATTTTCGCCATATTACTTATTTCATCCTTTATGGCTGAGATCATTGGGATACATGCCTTGTTTGGCGCTTTCCTTGCAGGCGTTATAATGCCTCCATCAGTAAATTTTCGTAGAATAATAATCGAAAAAACTGAATCTGTTTCAGTTGGTCTTTTACTCCCGCTCTTTTTTGTATTCACGGGTTTACGTACACAAATAAGTTTATTGAACGAAGGGCATTTATGGCAAGTGTGTGGACTTATAGTTATAGTGGCAGTTGTTGGAAAATTTGCCGGAAGTGCTTTTGCAGCCAGATTTGTTGGCCAAAGCTGGAGAGATAGCTTGGCAATTGGTGCCTTAATGAATACAAGAGGTTTAATGGAATTGGTTGTATTGAATATTGGTTACGACCTTGGAATTCTATCACCCGAAATATTTGCGATGCTTGTGATCATGGCATTATTCACCACATTTATGACAGGTCCTTCACTCGACCTTATCAACTTGATCTTTAAAAAGGAAAAGGATGAAGTTACAGCTTCCAAAAAACAAAATTTCCGAATTCTTCTTTCATTCGCTAATCCGCAAAGCGGGAAAAAGATCATTCGTTTAGCAAATTTAATTTCAGGCTATTCAAAAAACACTACCGAAATAACGGCACTACACGTTACGCCCAATGCAGACATCAATCAGTATCAATTAGAAGAGTACGAAAAGGAAAGTTTTAAGCCGATCAAACAAGAATCAAATAAGCTAGGACTCTCTGTTAAGATCGTATATAAGATCAACAATAATGTGAATGATGAGATCCTTAGCGATGCTAATTCAGGAAATTACGATCTGCTTTTAGTAGGTGCCGGGCAATCCATTTTTGAAGGCACCTTACTAGGACAAATGATCGGTTTAACTGCAACAGCACTTCAGCCCGACAAACTCATAGGATCTTTGATCGGAAAATCTTCCGTATTCAAAGGAAATAAACTTCTAGATGAAAAGAATACGCCATTCATAAAACACAGCAAAATTCCAGTTGGTATTTTTGTGGATCATAAACTCGAGAATATTGAATCAGTATTGATCGTTATTTCATCCGTAAGTGATGTGTTCCTTTTCTTTTATGCCAAAAAAATTATTCGTAACAGCCCTGCCAATATTACTATTTTAGATCACAAAGGTTTAATTGAGTCTAATTTCGATCTTAAGGAAGAGGTGAATGGGCTTGAACAGATCTCATCTAACACCGTACAGTTAATTCATAGAAGCGAGTGGAATGATGACATGTTAAACGATTACCAATTGCTCATTGCCAGCGTAGATAGTTATGATGATTTCTCAAATTCTGTAACTATCGACAATCCAAAGAATCTCTCTTTGCTGTTAATAAGACCTTAATGGTTAATTAATCCCAAATTAAGATCATTCCCCTTTAAATTATTAAATTTGCCTTGTATGCAAAGAGAAGAAACGCTAAAGTCTTTCGAACGTTTATTGAACATCATGGACGACCTCAGAGAAAAATGTCCTTGGGATAAAAAACAAACCATTGAATCTCTTCGTCATTTAACGATTGAAGAAACCTATGAGTTAAGCGACGCCATTTTAAAGAACGATCTAAACGAAGTAAAAAAAGAATTAGGCGATATATTATTGCATATTGTTTTTTACGCGCGAATTGGTTCCGAACAGAAAGCCTTTGATATGAAGAATGTAATATATGAACTCTGCGAAAAATTGATCTATCGCCATCCACATATTTACGGAGATGTAAAAGCAGAAACTGAAGAACAAGTAAAACAAAATTGGGAACAACTGAAGCAAAAAGAAAAAGGCGGAAATAAAACCGTGCTTTCGGGTGTTCCAAACAGTATGCCTGCACTTTTAAAAGCCTATCGAATTCAAGAAAAAGTTCGTGCCATGGGTTTTGATTGGGACAAACCAGAGCAGGTTTACGAAAAAGTAAAAGAGGAATTGAATGAGTTTGAAAAAGAAGTAAAAGATAATAATGCTGAAAAAGCCATGCAAGAGTTTGGCGACGTGTTATTTTCACTCATCAATTACGGAAGATTTTTAGGCATCAATCCCGAAGATGCTTTAGAACATACCAATAAAAAATTTACCAAGCGTTTTAATTATATGGAGGCAAAGATCAAAGAGCAAAATAGAGATCTCAAAGATTGTACGCTCGATGAAATGAATGTGTTTTGGGAGGAAGCTAAAAAATTATAAATGAAAGCATTTATAAAAAATAACCGAGTGTTCTTGATCCTCTACGCGATTTTGATCGCAACGTCTGCTTATTACTTACTTAATTTTGATAAAGTTCAAATACATCTAAATATCAACAAACTCACTGGCAATCCGGTAATAGATGTCTTCTTTAAATATTTTACACATTTAGGCGACGGACTAGTTGCTATTATAATCGCCGCGATCATTTTATTACTTAACGCGCGGAATGGAATTTATGTATTAACTACTTATCTTGTTTCTGGCATCACCACTACTATTTTAAAAAAACAAATCTTCGATGTTGATCGCCCACATTTTGTGTTTCACGAATACCTATACCACTATAAAATAAATTACATTGAAGGTGTTGATATGCTCGGTATGCGTAGTTTTCCTAGCGGACATTCAACTTCTGCCTTTGCCATTTTTATTTCCTTGGCTCTTATAACCGAAAACAAGATCTTAAAATTGACCTTCTTTTTAATTGCGTTTCTTGCGGCTTTTAGTCGTACGTATCTTTCGCAGCATTGGTTAGTAGACATTACCGTTGGCAGTTTGATTGGAACTATAGCATCCATTATTTTCTATTTTGTTTTTATCAAACCCAATAGATTTCAAAAATTAGATAAACCTTTGCTAAAAATATTTAATCCCTGAGTAAGATCTTAAATAATAATTTTATTCTTGTTTCCTTACTGGCGATCATTGCAGGCGCTATTTTTATTCCACTTATTGGCAATTGCCCACTTTTTGATTGGGACGAGATCAACTTTGCCGAGTGCGCGCGCGAAATGCTCATCACCGGAAATTATTCAACAGTTCAAATTCACTTTCAACCATTTTGGGAAAAACCACCATTCTTTATTTGGATGCAAGCATTTTGCATGAACATTTTTGGTATTGGAGAGTTTGCAGCACGACTTCCAAATGCTGTTTGCGGGATCTTTACAATTGTAACACTTTACTTAGTAGGCAAAAAATTATTCTCGCAAAAATTCGGACTGCTTTGGGCTTTAATTCACACAGGAACTTTACTCCCCTCACTCTATTTTAAATCAGGGGTTATTGATCCTTGGTTCAATTATTTCATTTTTCTATCACTCATACTGTTCATTGTTTCCATTCACACCGAAACCGCCAAAAAATGGATGTACATAGCAATATCAGGAATTATTCTAGGAATTGCTGTGCTCACCAAAGGACCTGCTGCCATATTAATTGAAGGTGCCTGCATTTTTTTATACCTTCTGCTTTCGGGTAATATTAAATTTATTTTCAAACCTCTCTTCTTCTTTTTTGTTTTCAACATTTTATTTTCTAGTAGTTCGTGGTTCTTATTTCAATATTTAAATGGCAAAAGCTATATCATTGAGCAGTTCATCAATTATCAAATACGTTTATTTCAAACAGAGGACAGCGGTCATAGCGGTCCATTTATTTACCACTTTGTTGTTTTACTATTAGGATGTTTTCCTACTTCTATTCTTTTCATTCTTTCTTACCGTAATAAAACGGCCATCACGTTGCCGCAATCACACACGCGCTTGATCCTTTTAGTTTTATTTTGGGTAGTTCTTATCTTATTCTCAGTGGTAAAAACAAAAATTGTGCACTATTCCTCACTTTGCTATTTTCCAATCTCCTTCATCGCCACCTTTGGCATTTTACATAAAGATCTTGGAAAAGTATTCGGCGTAAGTCTAAAAACTTTATTCATCATGATTGCAAGTTTATTCTCCTTGTTGTTTATTGCCTTTACACAGATCAACAGCTTAAAACCTTTTTTACTTGAAAAAGATCTTATCAAAGATGAATTTGCTAAACTAAATTTGAACGCCGAACTTATTTGGCATGGTTACGAATGGATCATTCCTATTCTCTTTTTAGTTGCGATGTATGTTGTGTTCAAAGGAATTAAAACAAACGCCACTCGGTCGATCATCATTGGTTTTGCATTGAATATTATATTTATTGTTGGTGCTATCAACACCTTTGTTCCAAAAGTTGAATTGATCACTCAGCATGCCGCCATTGCTTTTTACCAGCAAAGTTCCAAATACGACTGCTATGTGGAAACCAATAATTTTAAAAGCTATGCTTATATTTTTTATTCCGACAGAAGACCTCATCACTATCAAAGTAAATCTCTAACAGATTTCATTGAGTACTTTTATTCGGTTCAAGAGAAAGATGTATTTAAATTAAACTTTTACGCCACGGCAAATTGCTATTGGATGAAAACAAAGGAAATAGATAAGCCTGCTTTTTTAGTAAGTAAAACGCCAAACAACCACGACCTTGGAGAGTATCCTTACATCAAAGAAATGTACCGCTCGAATGGATTTTCCTTCTTTGTAAGGATGCCTGTGCCTGCCAAATAGTCCTTTTACGGCTACGGCACAATAAATGCATATACGCAACTAGAATTTAAAGATTTTACATGATAGAATACAATGATAACAAGGGTTTGCAGCTAAGAGCCCTAACAGAGGATGATACGGATTTTATTCCTTTACTTACGCCCGACGACGAAGAGAACTTTGAAGCTGAAAAAATGCCTGATATTCTGCCAATATTGCCGTTACGCAACATGGTGCTGTTTCCAGGGGTTGTAATTCCAATTACTGTTGGTCGCGATAAATCCATTAATCTTATTAAAGACGCTAATCTTGGAAATAAAATTATTGGTGTAGTGGCTCAAAAAAATGATCAAATAGAAGATCCAACACCGGAAGATCTGCACACCGTTGGTACTGTTGCCAATATTGTAAAAGTTTTAAAAATGCCCGATGGCAACACAACTGTAATTATACAAGGTAAAAAGCGTTTTAAAGTTACTAACTTCATTCAAAGCGAACCATACCATAAAGCAAACGTTGTTCCCTTTCATGATCCAAAACCATTAAAAACTGATAAGGAATTTGAAGCGATCATTAGCAACATCAAAGAAGTTTCACATCAGATCGTAAAAAAATCACCAAACATCCCAAGCGATGCCGGTTTTGCCATCAATAATATCGAAGGACCAAACTTCTTGATCAATTTTGTTTCGTCTAACATGAATAGCACCACTGCCGAAAAACAATTGATGCTTGAAATAGATGATCTTAAAACGCGTGCTTTAAAATTATTGGAATACCTCAACAAAGACCTTCAAATGTTAGAGTTGAGAAATCAGATCACTGATAAAACAAAACAAGATATTGATAAGCAACAACGAGAATATTTTTTGAATCAACAAATGAAGACCATTCAAGAAGAATTGGGTGGTAATAATTTTGAGCAAGAAATAGTAGAATTAAAAGAGCGCGCTAAAACCAAAAAATGGAGCAAGCAAGTGCAAGAAGTTTTTGAAAAGAACATCTCAAAATTGCAACGCATGAATCCAAATGCTGCAGAGTATGCTATTCAAACAAATTATGTAGAATTACTTTTGGATCTTCCATGGCAAGAAGAAGCTACCGCAGATAATTTTGATCTTAAACATGCACAAGCCATTTTAGATGAGGATCACTTTGGTTTAGATAAAGTAAAAGATCGCATCATTGAACATTTAGCTGTACTCAAATTAAAAAAGAATTTAAAAAGCCCTATCATTTGTTTATACGGTCCTCCGGGTGTTGGAAAAACATCTTTAGGAAAGAGTATTGCCAAAGCACTAGGACGCAAATATGTTCGCATGAGTCTTGGTGGTTTAAAAGATGAAAGCGAGATCCGCGGTCATCGTAAAACTTATATTGGTGCTATGCCCGGAAGAATTTTGCAGAATTTAAAAAAAGTGCAATCGTCTAATCCCGTTTTTATTTTAGACGAGATCGATAAAGTTGGAAATGATTTTCATGGCGACCCTTCTTCTGCTCTATTAGAAGTTTTAGACCCTGAACAAAATTCAACATTCTACGATAATTTCTTGGAAATGGACTACGACCTAAGCAAAGTTATGTTCATTGCAACCTGCAACAATTTAAATACCATTCAACCCGCCTTACGCGATCGTATGGAGATCATTGAAGTGAATGGTTATACCGTAGAAGAAAAAATTGAGATCGCTAAGCAACATTTAATCCCTAAACAAACCGAAGAAAGTGGATTAAAAAAATCGCAATTCAAATTAAGTGATAAAGTAATTGAGTACATCATTGATAATTACACAGCCGAAAGTGGTGTGCGCGGTTTGGAGAAGAAGATCTCAAAGATAGCTCGACACGTTGCCGTTAGTATTGCTAAAGATGAAGCTTCACCAAAAATTGATGAGGGAAGTTTGAATAAAATTTTAGGGCCTGCTCACATAAAAGATAAATACCAAGGAAATGACATTGCCGGGGTTGTTACAGGTTTAGCGTGGACACAAGTTGGTGGCGATATTTTATTTATTGAAACAAGTTTAAGTAAATCAAAGAACGCTAAACTTACACTTACCGGCAATTTAGGTGATGTAATGAAAGAAAGTGCCACACTTGCTTTAGAATACATTAAAGCACATCCTCATATTTTAGATGTAAAACCCGAGATCTTCGAGGAATATTCCATTCATATTCACGTTCCTGAAGGTGCCACACCAAAAGATGGGCCAAGCGCCGGAATTGCTATGTTAACATCCTTAGCCAGTGCATTCACAAAACGCAAAGTAAAAAAGGCTTTGGCTATGACAGGAGAAATTACCCTCCGCGGGAAAGTTTTACCTGTTGGCGGAATAAAAGAAAAGATCCTGGCCGCAAAACGAGCCGGCATCAAAGAAATTATATTATGCGCCGATAATAAAAAGGATATTGAAGATATTAAGCCACATTATTTAAAAGGGCTGCAATTCCACTATGTTTCCAAAATGGAAGAAGTGCTGGAAGCGGCGTTATTAAAAGAAAAGGTTAAATAACACTCCAACCCGCCTCCGGCGGGTTTTTTACTTGGTTACCATTATAATTTTACTATCTTTGAATACAAATAAAAACGTATGAGAGTTGCAATTTTTTTTTCTTTCTTCTTGTTTAATTCATTCTACTCTCAGGTTTCCAACTTTCAATGGGCTAAATGTTTCCTTACGACTAGTTTCGACAAAGGATTATCTATTGCTGTTGATAATTCCGGAAATGTAATAACCACAGGCTTGCTATCGGGAACAGCCGATTTTGATCCAGGTCCATCTACTTTCACTCTAGCGGGTTGGCAAGGCGGCGCTTTTGTTTCGAAACTTGATGCAAATGGACAGTTTCAATGGGCTTGTCAATTTCCAGGGTCCACAGGAAAGGTTGTGAAAACCGACAATCAGAACAACGTTTATGTGGCTGGCCTATTTCAAATGTCTGGAGATTTTGATCCTGGCCCAGGTGTTTATAATCTTACATGTGCTGGACAGGATATTTTTATTGTTAAGCTTAGTCCTTCTGGAAATTTAATATGGGCTAAGAATTTTACCGGAAATTGGTCTGAGGATATATTTGGCATGACCCTTGATTCGGATAAAAATCTCTTAACTACTGGTATTTTTTCTACAACAACTGATTTTGATCCAGGTCCTTCAGTAGTTTCAATTCCAACTCCAACGATTGGATGTAATATTGATATTTTTGTTTGTAAATTAGACTCAAATGGTAATTTTGGTTGGGTAAAACATTTTGGTAATAATGTTGCGCACGAACTATCATCCTCTATTTCTACAGATCAAAATGGTAATGTATACACTGTTGGTAGTTTTTCAATCTCATGTGATTTTGATCCAGGAGCTGCAGTTTACCCTTTAACCACGAATTCTGTTATTAATTCGTTTATTACAAAACTTGATGCCTCGGGGAATTTTTTATGGGCTAAACAATTTACCAGTTCGAATAACGACGAAAACAGAGCTCTTTCTGTAGATGTAGACGCATCTGGTAATGTATATTCAACAGGATATTATGCGTATTCTGCTGATTTTGATCCTGGGCCTGGAACTTACACCCTTTCTTTTAATTCATGGAACTGCATGTTCATATCTAAATTAAATACAAATGGTGATTTTGTTTGGGCTAAGAGCATTAATGGCAATTCGATAGATGGAATGTCAATCAAAGTTGATAATGTTGGAGGTGTCTATACAACCGGACATTTTCAAAGCGCTGATTTTGATCCTGGAGTTGGGACATTTAATTTAGGCTCTGTTTTTTCAATACCCACTACAAGAGATTCATTTATTTTAAAACTTGATAACAATGGGGGGTTTGTGTTTGCCAAATCCTGGGGTAGTGATCAAAATGATAGAGGGCACTCAATTGCTCTTAGTTCAACTGGAGACATCTATACAACTGGTTATGTTTGTGCAGGCAGTCCTTTTGTCGATGCGGACCCTGGACCCAACACTTACACTTTGCAAGTAAGCAATATTTCAATATATGTCCATAAAATGGGGCAATGTAATGCTCCTACTATACCGATTAATAACACTCCTGCTGCTAATCTGAACATCTGTTCCGGCAACATTGCTACCTTAAGTGCAATCGCTAGTGGAACGGTTAATTGGTTTACAAGTTCAACAGGGACTACTTCAATAGGATCTGGTTCTATTTTTATTACTTCAACATTAACAAACATTACAACTTATTATGCTGAAGATCTCACATCTTGTGCTCCAAGTGCATCTCGAATTGCAATAACAGTTAGTATTAATCCAACACCATCAGTGTCCATAATTTCTTCCAACACACTCATATGTATTGGGCAAACCGCTACTTTAAATGCAAATGGTGCTTCAACTTATACTTGGAATACATCAATGACCGGAAGCGTTATTTCTATTTCACCAACCGTAACAACTACCTATTCAGTTAATGGAGAAGATATGAATGGTTGCGAGAATTCGTCTTCAATAACAGTTTCAGTATCCGCATGCGCTGGAATTTCAACTTCGGCAACTTGTGATTCGGAAATATGGATTTATCCAAATCCATCTTCAGGAAAAATTTATGTTGATCAAGTGAAGAATAACACTTTTCTTTCCGATTTAACTTTATACAATACACTTGGAGAGGCCGTATTCTTTCAAAAATTAGTTTCAAATAAAGAAACGATAGAAACGAATTTACCTCAAGGGGTATATTTCTATTCGATTCTAAAAAATGGTACTATTTCTATTAAAGGCAAACTAATTGTACAGTAATTATCCTCTTTAATTTTACTCTAATTGTTTAGCAAGTATATACATATCCTCATCATCAACACTTTTGTTTCTTTTACCATTTCCAGAGCTATTGTAATAAGAGGATGCTATCAGGTCTCCTGTTTCCAGATCGATAATAAACATATCAATTGTATCTAAAGACCTTATAATATACATTTGACAACAAGCTTCTAAACCTTTTTTGTCTTGTAATTTTTTTCTAATTACATCCGCATCCATAACCTCGCATTTTGAGCCAAGTTTTTTAAAGCTTGCCTCAGTAATTCCAACTTTTAAATATTCTCGAGATAAAATGATCGTTTTACCCTTAAGCTTTTCCTTGTTCGATAGTTTTTTGTACTTCTTTTCACCTAATTCGGTTATTAATTTCAATTGTTGTTGCATTTCCATTACGTACTGTATAGTTGTATTAGCTCTATCATGATCATTAGAAACTGTACCTAAACTCTTCTCTCCTTTCCTGTGCAAATTATCGTAGCGAAGTCCAACGGCTGAATATTCTACAAGCTTCTTATTATACGATCCCGCTTTTTCGCAGTTAATTATCTGTATAAGATCAAAATAAGTATCCTTTCCCAAATTATAACTCATTTCTCTTAAAACAATAAAGGATCTTTTATCCTTTTGGTCTTCTGTTAATTTATCAAACTGCGATAAGCTAATTAATTTAAACTTCGATATTGTCCAATATTTTTCAAAAGCCACTTTTATAGCAGCGTC
>Ga0068872_10000497_pt1 | contig 33327 bp, 28 predicted proteins | sample NOAtaG_7_FD_66441 | JGI IMG/M metagenome (GOLD analysis project Ga0068872, IMG submission 66441) | Freshwater lake microbial communities from Lake Erie, under a cyanobacterial bloom - NOAA_Erie_Diel1S_2200h metaG | ecosystem: Environmental > Aquatic > Freshwater > Lake | place: USA: Ohio, Lake...
AAATTTAAGCCCTCTTGATTTTCATGCTCCCGGCAAAAAGGTGGGGGGGGCAAGAACTCATTTCCCGTGCATCGCTGCATACGTCTTGTTGATCTGTGGGTCGCGAATGACCTCGAGGGAGAACCTATCTCTGGCATTGGAGGTAACAAAAGGGAAAGGGTTATCGGTACTAAAGCCGAGGAAAAAATCTATTTTATTGCCCACGATCTTACCGCCGGTATCGGCAGCGAAAAAGTAGCCATCGTGGATCCAGGGGGCCTTACCTGCTTCGGCAATTTTCACCCCTACCGCAGCAGGGATGAAAACCGCTGTACCGAGCTTGATGAAGGCAGTATCCACCGCGATCGTCCGATAGGGGACCAGCTTATAATTTTTTGATCCAAGCCCATAGCCGCTGGAAATTTGCCAGAGTACCCTGCCGGTCTTATCGTACCCGGTGTAGTTTTTATATTTCGGGCAGTCCCTGCAATCGTTGAGCAGGCGCGAAGACCGGCCCTTATAGTTCAATAAGGTGGTTTTCCCGTTTTTATTGATGGCGACCGTACCTTCAATTGAAGCTTTACACCAATCACAGAGGGACAATTTAAAGCCCGTTGGCCGCTCGTTGCCGTCCTGAAGGTCTGTCCCACCTTCCTGGTGTGTAAGCTGGGGGATAAAGTAAAAAGTGCCCGTTGCACTCAGCATAGTGGTTTGATTGTCGCCGGAGACCGCCTTTATTCCTCTGGAGGCCATTGATATGCGGGGCAGAAAACCATTCCCGGAAATGACAAATAATGAAATCAGGCACAGGGAGAAAAAGACAGCGCGAAAGGAAGTTAAATTTGGCATAATCTTGATGGTTTAGGAAAAACGTTGACAAGCGTAAAACTTAAATTCTGAAGAAAAAAGTTTAGCCCGCATACATATTTTCCGGTACAGCAATTGGAAAAAGTTCTTTGATGTGATTTACCTTAAGAAACAGGTACCTTTCTACATTCAGGACTTCGGCATTTTATCAGACTACCCAGGGATAGCGCACGCCGTTTCAACAGTGCAACAAACCGCTTTTTTTTAAAAAAAGTACTTTTTTTTAAAAAAAATTCAATAAAAAATGTAAATATTTTAAACAAAAAATCTACACAAATTATTGATTAATAATTTTTTAAATTCATTTTTATATTAAAAATATTAAACAAAGCCTAAAATTCGTCTTTGGCGCCAAAAAAAAACGGCTGCATCTTTACATCATGAAAGGGAGACAAACGGTCTCCGCGGGGAAAGGAAAAAGATCCGCCCCACTTTCTGAAAGCACTATGAAACATTCCGGAAGCACTATGAAACATTCCGGAGGCACTATGAAACAATTCCAAAAACCGATATCAAGCCAAGGCGAGACCACAGCCTGCCCCCGGGGCGTGGTTTTTCCGAAAAGGTTCCCAGCCGAAAGTTACTTAGGCTGGGAATCCTTGCGCTCTGCGAAAGTTAGCACCTCCTACGGAGGATATTATAAGAATTAGGTCGTCTTTTTTTCATGAGATTATGATTTGTTATTGCATGAGGCCCTCGATGAGGGCTTTTTTTTTGCCTGTAAGCGAACCTCCGGGAGGTAGCGCTTATTTCAAAAAGCCAGCACTGCTGCGGCAAACCCATCCATATCCCTCAGGGTACCCACGTCGGCGATCTGTCCATCTGCACCGAGTAGGTCTTTGATGCGGGAGATTGGAAGGATAGCTGGCATCACTGCGGTGCCGACATGCATCAGAACGCCGGTAAGATGGTCTATACCCCGGATATTGCCTGCCCTACCGGAAGCGATGCCGATCAAAGCGGCTTTTTTGCCCTTAAACGTAGGTTTATAAGCCCGTATGGAACAGGCATCGAGGAACAGTTTCAGCACCCCGGGATAGCTACCGTTATACTCTGGAATTACAAAGACAAACTTATCTGCCGGGAGCATGTATTCATCCTGTAAAGCTGCCAGGGAAGGCGACTGCCCCCCATCCGCATACATACCCGGATGGAACCAATCGTGTGGGATATCCTCCAGCAGTAATAGCTTTACCGTTTGTTCTGTCTGTGCCCGCAGCAGGCCTGCAAATTGTTCCGCGAATTTCCTGCACGCGCTGTTCGTCCGGTTGGTACCGGAAATCACCGTAATCATAAAGATATTCTGTTTATACGAATTATTGAGGCGGGGCTGTGGGGAAAACCAGCACCATTACTTTTACCCCGCCGGCCCATTCCAACAAGTAGGTTGTTTGCCAAACGATCTTTCGGGGTAAATATCCCCGAGGATAGTATAAATACCAAAAGGGAAGAAATGTTTGTAAAAATGGGCGTATATTGTAAAGCAAAAACTTCCTGCCATGAAAGTCACCTATTGCGGCCATGCCTGTGTGCTGGTAGAGACCAGGGGAAAAAAATTACTTTTTGACCCCTTCATTTCTGTAAACGGGCTATTTGATGCGGTGCGTCACCCGCATCTTTCCGCGAGCCATATCGAAGCCGATTACATTTTCCTGTCGCACGGACATCAGGACCACATTGCCGATGCGGAGGCCATCGCCCGCCGGACGGGCGCACCCATTATTTCCAATGCCGAAATCGTGGGTTGGTATGGCGAAAAAGGGCTAAAGGGTCATCCGATGAACCATGGGGGGAAATGGAAATTTGATTTCGGCACCGTCAAATTCGTCCATGCCATACATTCCAGCTCCATGCCCGATGGCAGCAACGGTGGTAACCCTGGTGGTTTTGTGGTTTGGAACGACGAGGGTTGCTTCTATTTTGCCGGCGATACCGCCCTCACCATGGATATGCAGCTCATCCCGTTGACCTGTCCGCCACTGACTTTTGCGATCTTACCAATCGGCGACAATTTCACCATGGGGTATGAGGAAGCTGCCCTTGCTGCGGGATTCGTTGGCTGCGAACAAGTGCTGGGATGCCATTACGATACTTTTGGCTACATAAAAATTGACCATGCCGCAGCTCAAAATGCTTTTGCGGATAAAGGAAAAAAACTACTTTTGTTGCCGATTGGCGAAAGCCATACCTTCTGATAAAGGGCAAATGCGTGCAGGGCACGGGCCAATCCCTATCCCGGCAAAGGCAAAAAGGTTGCCTCATCCGCAGTCCACGAATGAATATATAGCTGCGACGGGTCGGCAGAGTGGGGAAAACAGGCAACCTTTGCCCTTTACGATTCCGTTGCGTCAAACCTATTGATAATCCCGTAGCAGTAAGTTCAATTATCCAATTCACTAAAGCAGGCAAAGCACAAACGACCATGGGAAAAGTCATCGCAATCGCCAACCAAAAAGGTGGGGTCGGAAAAACGACCACCGCTATCAACCTGGCGGCAAGCCTCGCCATCCTCGAGAAAAGGGTCCTGATTATTGATTCCGATCCACAGGCAAACTCCTCCTCCGGGGTTGGGGTAATGCCGCAGGATGTCGAAGCCTCGGTGTATGATTGTATGGTTAATGGCGTGGATCCGGCGGATGCCATCTTCGAGACCGACACGCCAAACCTCCACCTGCTCCCCTCCGATATCAACCTGGTCGGTGCAGAAGTGGAACTGGTCGCACGCCCAAAACGGGAATATTTTATGCAGGCGCTGGTGGATAAAGTCCGGGACTATTACGACTATATTTTCATTGACTGCCTGCCATCGCTCGGCCTGGTCACTGTTAATGCCCTGACTGCTGCAGATTCGGTACTCGTGCCCGTTCAATGCGAGTTCTTCGCACTGGAAGGACTGGCAAAACTGAACGATACCATCACGCTGGTAAAAAAACAGCTCAATCCCAAGCTGCAGATCGAAGGGATTGTGCTCACGATGTACGATTCCCGCCTGCGGCTGGCAAACGTCGTCATCAGCGAGGTGCGCGATATTTTCAAAGACCGGGTGTTCGACACGGTCATCCACAGAAATGCCCGCATCGGTGAGGCCCCGAATATGCACGTTCCGGTAGTCCTGCTGGATGCAACAAGCAAAGGGGCCATCAATTACCTGAATCTCGCCCACGAATTTCTGAAGCGCAACAACGACCCTGTAAAAACAAAAGTTCCTGAAACGGTGAAGTAATGGCAAAAAAAGTAGATAAAAAGAACCTCGGCATGGGTATCCGCGCCCTGCTGACCAATATAGACGAGGAAGTGGCCATTGACCAGGAAAAAGTGGTCAAAGAGCTGGCACACAGCGTAGCGATGATTCCCCTGGAAGAAATCGAAGTCAACCCCTTTCAGCCCCGCAACGAGTTTGATCAGGAAGCGCTGGAAGAACTCGCGGATTCCCTCCGCATTCATGGGCTGATCCAGCCGATTACGGTGCGCCGCCTTGCGCCCAATGCCTATCAACTCATTTCCGGAGAACGGCGCCTGCGCGCCTCCAGGATCGCAGGCCTCACCGAAGTACCAGCCTATATCCGTATCGCGAACGATCAGGAAATGCTCGAAATGGCCCTGATCGAGAATATCCAGCGCGAAAATCTCAACCCGATCGAAATCTCTATCACCTACCAGCGGTTAAAAGAAGAATGTAAACTCACCGACGAACGTCTCGCGGAACGGGTGGGTAAAAAGCGCAGTACAATCACCAACCATCTTCGGTTACTAAAACTCCCCCCCGATATCCAGCAGTCCATCAAAGAGAAAAAACTCAGCATGGGGCATGCTCGCGCTCTCGCCGGCGTAGAGGAATACGCCCTTAGGGATAGCCTCTTCCGCCAAACCCTGCGGGAAGAACTCTCGGTACGTGCCCTGGAAAACCTCATCGCTGCCTATCAGTCGCCGCGCCCCAAAAAAAATGCGCCACAACTCCCGGATGATTTGGGAGAGGTACAGCAGCAGTTCCGCAGTTTTTTCGGCACAAAAAAGGTGGCACTCAAAATGCAGGGCGATGGACGGGGCCAAATCGTCATCCCGTTCTCAGATATCTCCGAATTAAACGAACTCATAGACCGTATCCAGGATTGAGGGCTCCGCTACCCATATCGCGCTTTCCAGGATCTGCACGGTCCTTCCTGGCAGGTGCAATGCTCGCCTTTGCCCCTGGTAATCTCTGCGCGCAGCAAACTGATACCATCCCCGCTCTACCTGTACCGGCTGCCGATAGCCCTGGACTCGCCAGGGATACGCTCAACCGCAGGGAGCCCGGGTTTTTCAACTTCCGCAAGACCTTCCCCAATCCCAGGACTGCCCTGCGCCTGTCGCTCGTGCTGCCCGGCGCAGGCCAGTTGTACAATGGTAAATGGTGGAAAGTACCCCTCGTCTATGGAGGAATCGGCGCAATGGTCGTGGCAGTTGATTTTAACCAGGATCGTTACCGCAGGCTAAAAACTGCACTGGAACTGCAACTGCAAAACAAACCCCATGAGTTCTCCGGCCGTATCAATACCCCCGACGCACTGCGCTCCCTGCGCAACACCTACGACCGCCAGACCCAGCTTTCCTACATCGGAACCGTAGTCGTCTATGCCGTGGTGGCCGTCGAGGCTTTTGTAGATGCTCACCTCCAAAATTTCGATACCGACGAAAACCTTGGCATCCGCGTCAAACCCGTACTCAGCACCCCGCCACAACAAGGTGTATATGCCGGAATAGGCCTGGTATGGGGATTTTAATCCATATCTTCAAATCTGAGCTTGTGTAAATATCCTTTCAATACTCCTTTCGTAAAGTAGTATTCAGGCTGTCCAAAAGTCATTGGGCAGCTTTCGCCGCCAAATAATATTCAACTTTCTTTCACATAACCTCAAACTTCCTGCACAGTCCCGGGGCTTAATTTTCGATTTGTATTGCATCGTTGAAAACAGGGCGTGTTTTATTGTTGAAATAACATCCATACTCAATTTCGCAGGTTATTGAAAAATTCCCGAAGTAAACTGCTACAGGGCTCCCCGAGTACCCCCTCCATAACGCGGGTCTTTGGGTGGAGCATTGCTTTACCAAAACGCATGAAGCCACGCTTTTCATCTGCCGCTCCATACACCAGGCGCCCTAATTGCGCCCAGGAAAGGGCCCCCGCACACATCGGGCAAGGCTCTAAGGTTACGTAAAGGGTACAATCCGGAAGATACTTGCTGCCCATAAAATTACAGGCAGCAGTCAGCGCAATCATCTCGGCGTGGGCAGTCACGTCGAGAAGCCGTTCGGTATCGTTATGACCACGCGCAACTACCCTTCCCTCGCATACCACTACCGCGCCGACCGGGATCTCTCCGGCCTCAAAGGCCCGCTGTGCTTCTTTCAGGGCCTCCCGCATAAAATATTCGTCATCTATCATTTCGCAAACCTTTTTATCGAAGATAGGATTTTCTTGACGACAGATTTTTCTTTTCCCTCCCTATTTATTTACCTTTGCACATGGAAAATCAAAATACACATCACAGCACTAAATTCATAGCCGAAGCACTCACTTTCGATGATGTGCTCCTGGTTCCCGCGTTTTCGCAGATCCTTCCCAGGGAAGTGGATATTTCCTCCCAGCTCACCCGCAATATCCGCCTCAATGCGCCCATTGTTTCCGCAGCCATGGATACCGTAACTGAGGCTAAGCTCGCAATTGCCATCGCCAGGCAAGGTGGGATCGGGATTATTCATAAAAATATGACCCTCCAGGAACAGGCCGAACAGGTACGCAGCGTAAAACGCTCGGAAAGCGGTATGATTATTGACCCGGTCACCCTCTCCCCCGACGCAACAGTGGGCGATGCCCTCCAACTGATGGGTAAATTCAAAATTGGTGGGATTCCTATCGTTGACGGGCAGGGAAAACTCGTAGGGATCCTGACCAACCGGGACCTGCGCTTCGAAAACCGGGTTCTGCGCCCCGTACACGAAATTATGACGCGTGAGAAACTCGTGACTGCCCCCGCAGGAACTACCCTGGAACAAGCAAGGGAAATCCTCCAGCGAAATAAAATCGAAAAGCTCCCCGTAGTGGACGAAAACCACGTCCTCGTCGGGCTGATTACCTACAGAGATATTCTCAACGTGCAAAACTATCCCATCGCCTGTAAAGATGCCCTTGGCCGACTGGTTGTAGGCGCTGCAGCCGGAGTTACCACCGACCTCCTCGAACGCGTGGAAGCCCTGGCACAAGTAGGTGTGGACGTAGTGGTTATTGATACGGCACATGGCCATTCCATGGGCGTCCTCGAAGCTGTAAAGAGGGTGAAAACCAATTTCCCGGACCTGGAGGTAATCGGAGGAAATGTCGCCACGGCAGAAGGCGCAATGGCCCTGGTAAAAGCAGGTGCGGACGGAGTAAAAGTCGGCGTGGGGCCTGGAAGTATATGCACCACAAGGGTCGTGGCAGGGGTAGGTGTGCCCCAGCTCAGCGCAATCACCTTTGCTGCACAGGGAATACGCGGCACGGGGGTACCTGTCATCGGCGATGGAGGCATCAGATATACAGGCGATATCGTAAAAGCTATTGCCGCCGGGGCAGGGTCAGTTATGGCCGGCAGCTTGTTCGCAGGAGTTGAGGAAGCCCCCGGTGAAACGATTATCTTCGAAGGAAGGAAGTTCAAAGTGTATCGCGGTATGGGCTCCCTGGGTGCTATGCAGCAGGGGTCTAAAGACCGCTATTTCCAGGATGTGGAAGATGATATCCGCAAACTCGTACCTGAAGGAATCGAAGGAAGGGTCCCGTTCAAAGGAACGGTTGCCGAAGTCATGGTGCAATATATCGGCGGCCTGCGTGCCGGTATGGGATATTGCGGAGCCCCCGATATACAAACCCTGCAGGAAAAATCCCAGTTTGTGCGGATTACCAATTCTGGTATCCGGGAAAGTCATCCACATAATATTACGATTACCAAAGAATCCCCGAATTATAGCCGCTGAAAACATTACTCGTGACAAAGGATCCCGATTTTGCTGCCGAAATGAGCAAAAAGTACCGGCCCGGGAGTGCTTAGCCAGGCCATGGGCATATATACCCGACATAGCGGGCAATTCCTTTGCACCAGGGAGAGCCCCATCAGATTAGAAGACAACGGGGAATTTTTTCCTGATGAGGACATATTGACATCCGCAAGAATAGGCGTTCAATACGCCGGAACTTGTGCTTTCCGCCCCTGGAGTTCTATCTGAAAAATTCCCGCTACGCGAGTAAACCGGAAAAATAGGGTGGAAATATTTCCAAATCGAAGGAAATCAGCAAAAAAGGCTTTCTTCTTCAACGTAAATTCGATCGCATGCCAAAGACCATCAACTATCTGGGGATACTCCTCTTTTTCCTCCTCCTGACAGGAAATAATATGGCCCTAATGGCCCAAAAACGCGTTAACCAACGTGTAGAAAGGGTTGATCCGCGAAAAATCCGTTACGAAGATTATATCTATGTACCCAATATCCGCTCGGTCCAGTTTTATGTCCAGGGGCTGGCGCTCAGCTACCCTATGGTAGAAATGGGTGGCGAGGCACGCTTCATCCTCGAATTTGACGACCTGGACGGCGATGTAAAAGACTATTTTTATCGCATTATACATTGTGATTTGTCCTGGCAGCCCTCCCAGGTATCCGAAATGGAGTATCTGGACGGCTTTTCGGAAGATCGTATCAACGAGTATCAGTTTTCGTTTAAAACGGTAAAACCCTACACCCATTATACCCTCGCTTTGCCCAACAGCAGCATGAACTGGAAGCTATCCGGAAACTATATCCTGGCCGTCTATACTTCCGGAATGTCCGAACAACCAGTACTGACGCGAAGATTCGTAGTCGTACAGCCAAAGGTCAAAATCCAGGCACAGTTCGTCCGTCCCAACGTCGTCAGTAAAAGCAGGACACACCAGGAAATTGATTTCATCGTCAACCATGAAAAAATGCCCCTGCGCAACCCCCCGCAGGAAATCCGCGCCATAGTCCTGCAAAACGGACGATGGGATGCGGCAATTGCTGCCATCCCGCCACTGTTCATCCGTAGCAACCAGCTCGTTTTCGATTATCAGGATAAAGTAGTCTTCCCGGCCGGCAGGGAATTCCGCCAGATTGATCTACGCAGCTTCCGCTTCCGCTCCCCGACAGTCGCCGCAATCGAAACCCTGCGCGACCGTATCGAAGTGACCGCCGCCACAGACCGCAGCAGGGTTTTTCAGCCCTATATCGAGGTGAACGATATCAACGGAAAGTATGTCCCCGAAACACAGGATCAAAACAACCCGCTGGCTGCGAATTATGCCGATGTACTTTTTTCCCTGCAAACCGATACCGCCTTTTTCGAGCACGAAGTCTATCTGCTGGGGGCTTTTAATGACTGGAAACCCCAAAGTGCCTATAAGATGGTCTTTAACCCGGGGATCAACAGCTATGTGGTGAAAGTCCCTTTGAAGCAGGGCTTTTATAACTATGCTTATGCCCTCGTTCCTGTCAACGGCAATACTGCCGATTTTAGCCCGATCGAAGGGGACTGGTTCGAAACGGAAAACGATTATACCATCCTTATATATTACCGACCGTTCGGAGGGCGGTATGATGAAATCATCGGCATGCTACAGTTCAACAGCAGATAGGCCGTTTTCCTTCGCCTGCTTATCGGTTTTTTCAAAAAAAAACTTATCTTCCCCAAAAAAAATCCATGGGAAGATTTGTTATGCAAGCGGCATTGGTATGGGCTATCCTGCCGATATTTTGTGTAGCCCAACCAACAGCTCCTGTGCCATTCGGCGCTTTGCCCAGCTCGCGCCAACTCGCCTGGCACCAACTCGATTACTACGCATTTGTACACTTCAATATCAATACTTTTTCCGGTGAAGAATGGGGGCACGGAACGGAAAACCCTGCAATTTTCAACCCGGAAAAACTCGACTGCCGCCAATGGGCACGCATCTGCAAAGCAGCGGGCATGAAGGCGATTATCATCACCGCCAAACACCACGATGGTTTTTGTCTCTGGCCCTCCAAATACACCGAACATAGTGTAAAAAACAGCCCCTGGCGCAATGGGAAAGGCGATTTGCTGCGCGAACTCTCCGATGCCTGCCGGGAATACGGACTGAAAATGGGGGTGTATCTCTCCCCCTGGGATCGCAACAACCCGATCTACGGTACGCCGGAATACAACCAGTACTTCGTCAAACAACTGGAAGAAGTCCTTACAAACTACGGGGACATCTTCGAAGTCTGGTTCGATGGCGCTGTGAGCGAAGAATTTAAAGGTAAACAAATCTATGACTGGGAGGCCTATATCGCTACCGTACGCAAGCATCAGCCCAACGCCGTGATCTTCAGCGATGCAGGGCCAGATATCCGATGGGTGGGCAACGAACGCGGTTTCGCTAATGAAGAAAACTGGGGCACCCTCAACCGGAACGATTACTTCCCAGGCACCCCGCGTTATCTCGAACTGCGCTCCGGGAATAAAAACGGCACGCATTGGCTGCCGGCGGAAGCCGACGTTTCTATCCGCCCGGGATGGTATTACCACAAAGACCAGGACGACCAGGTAAAATCGCCGGAATACCTGGAATGGATTTACTACCACTCAATAGGGCGAAACGCCAACCTCCTCCTCAACCTGCCTGTTGACCGACGTGGGCTCGTACATGAAAATGACGCACGCGCCCTGATGGGCCTGCGCAAAATGCTGGACGCTACTTTCAGCAACAATCTGGCAGCTCGTGCGCGTGCCTCGGCAAGTCAGTCCCGAAATGGCGCATTTTCCCCGGATCTGGTTGCCGATGGCGACAATAACACCTTTTGGGCAGCACCTGACGGCACCAGTGAAGCTACCCTGGAACTCACCCTGCCCACTGCCTATACCTTCAATGTCGTTGAGCTACGCGAGCACCTTCCCCTCGGACAACGCATTACGGAGGCGACCGTAGAGGTCTGGCAGGATGGAAAATGGATGCCGGCCGGCAGTTGCGCCACCGTCGGCAACCGTGCCCTCGTGCGCCTCCCGAGGGTTCGAAGCGACAAAATCCGCATCCATCTCAAAGCACTCGCCTGCCCTACCCTTTCTACCGTTGCCGTATATCACCGCCCCCACGACAACTACCTGCTCGAATCCAAAATGGAAAAAGAAGAACGGATGCAGTGGTGGCGGGATGCCGGCTTCGGTATGTTTATCCATTGGGGGGCCTACGCGGTTCCCGGCGGCGTTCACCAGGGTAGGGAGGTCAGCGGTGTTGGCGAGTGGATTATGAACAACGCCAATATCCCGGTCTCCGATTACGAACCCTATGCAAAAGCTTTCAACCCGGTAAAATTCAATGCCAGGGAATGGGCCGCTACAGCTAAAGCCGCCGGCATGCGCTATCTCGTAATCACCTCCAAACATCACGACGGATTCTGCCTTTGGGATTCCAAAGTCTCCACCTATGACATCATGGACACCTCCCCCTTTCGACGCGATATCCTGGCGGAACTCAAAGAAGCCTGCGAGGCAGAAGGGATTGCCCTGGGATTTTACTACTCCATCATGGATTGGCACCACCCTGATGCGCAGGGAAAAAATTTCGGGAACGGTAACCCAAATGGAGCAGATTTCATCGCCTATCGCGAACAGTATATGAAGCCCCAGCTCAAAGAACTCATCGAACGCTATAATCCGGCTATCCTCTGGTTTGACGGGGAATGGATCCCGGAATGGACAGAAACACAGGGAAAAGACCTCTACCAGTATGTACGTAGCCTCAAACCGGATATCCTCATCAATAACCGCGTCGGGAAAGGCCGCAAAGGAATGCAGGGGATGAACAATGAACCGGATGACATCGGTGATTTCGGAACGCCGGAACAGGAAATCCTGGACTTTGCCGACCCTGGCCTGGACTGGGAATCCTGTATGACCATGAATGATAGCTGGGGTTTTAAAAAATCTGACCTCAACTGGAAATCTACTGAAAATTTGATCCACAACCTGGTGGATATTGCGGCAAAAGGCGGTAACTACCTCCTCAATATAGGACCGGATGCGACAGGCCTGATCCCGGCAGCAAGCCTGGAACGCCTGAAAGAAATGGGAGAATGGCTGAAAGTGAATGGGGAGGTGGTGTATAACAGCAAAATGTGGCCGGTTTATAAAGAAGGGGAAGCTATACGGTATGCAGCAGGACAGCGCGAAACGACTTATGCCGCCCACCTCGGAGTACCAGGAGAAAAAGTTGCCCTCAAATATGCCCGCCTCAAACCTGGAACGCAGGTAGCGTTGCTGGGTTATGGCCCCCTGGCTTCACAATATTCCCAGGAGGACGGATTGGTCGTTCAGGTACCTGTCGAGGCCCGGAATTCCGCATTGCGGCATGCCTGGACCTTCCGCATGGAAGCCACCAAAGGGGAAGTTTGCCCACCCCCCACCTTTGTCCTTGAAGGAAAGCCAGTGGAAAAATTCAATATTTTTTCTTCCAGCGCACAAATTGAGCTGAAGCCTGCCAAGGTTGGCGACCAGTTGTATTACACCCTCGATGGCAGTACACCCAGCCGTCGCTCTGCGAAGTACACTGGTCCACTTAACATCTCGGGCACAACAGCAATAAAAGCTATCGCCTACCGGCAAGGGCTTACTACCAGCACGGTTACAATGCTGACGCTACAAAAATCACTTTTTAATCAGGTAGAATTGACCCATCCCTATGCAGAGAAATACAACGGAGGAGGATCCCTTGGTCTGGTGGATGGCAGACGCGGTTCAATGACTTTCTCCGATGGCCGCTGGCAGGGATTTGAAGGTAAAGATTTTCAGCTGGTCATTGACCTGGGTAAACAAAAACAAATTCAACGCGTCAAGACCTCCTTTCTGCGCGATATCGGCTCCTGGATTTTTGCTCCCGAATGGGTGATGCTGGAATCTTCCGGGGACGGAATTACCTTCAAAACAATCGAACGCAAGGCACTGCCTATGGCCAGAAATGAGGATCCCACCGCAGTTATCCACTTTGAATTCGAGGCAAAAACCAAAGCCCGTTACCTCCGGGTCACCGGGAAAAATATAGGTGTTTGTCCTGTATGGCATGCAGGTGCCGGTGGAAAAAGCTGGCTGTTTGTAGATGAAGTGACGGTGGAATAAAAACAGGAGGCTGTCTCACAAAGTATTCTGCCGCCTTCAGCGGCAGAATGGAATATTTTTCGGAGCGCCGTTTTCATTGATTTTCCTTCACAAAATCAATGAAAACGGCGCTCCGGAAAATATTCTTTGGCGGCTTGTGCCGCCAAAGAACACGCCGGAGGCTTCTCACACTACCCCTACATTTTTCTTCACAGAATTTTCTTTAAAAGGGCACGCTGAACAGCATTTACCTGGAAATTAATCACCAAACTATCCGACTGACTTACCCGCCGGGCGGATACCACTTCCAGGATTAAGCCCTCCGGTGTAAGTTCATCGCTGGCAGTTAGCAGGATACCCTGCGTTTCAAATATGCCATAAAGCCGGTTGCCCACAAGGTGCATAGGGATTTCAATCCCTCCCCCTTCGTCTATGACATATTCAATACCGGCTTTGTCGCGCGCGCGCAGGACATAATCCTTTACCATAGGCAATTTGTCGGACAGGTATTCTGTCCTCCAGGTCCAACTGGAAGAATCTATGGGATTTACCACATGACGCACCCACACGCTGTCGCGCAAGACTCCTCTGGAATAAATATACATCCATCCTTCCCAGGTACCTGAGCATCGGGTTGGGAAGCTTTGCTGAGCCCATCCTGAAAAGGCAAACAGCAGCAGGCAATAAATCAGGACAGTTCTCATAGCCAATTTATTGTACTAACAGATTGAATATCTAAGACTTGTCTTTAAAATTGGCAAAAAAATCTATTGGCGTAGTGTATAAAAGATTCATTCCTAAAGTTGGATCACATACACCTCGCCTTCTTCATCGTCGAAGGTACAAGGGGCGAGATATCTCAAACCAATTTTTTCCAGGACCCTGACGGAAGCCCGGTTGCCCTTCACCACACGACCTACAATCTGCCGCATGCCTAGCTTCGAGAAACCTAATTGCAGACAGGCGGTTGCTGCTTCAGTAGCATACCCCATATTCCAATAACATCGAAAAAAACGGAATCCGATATCGTGCTCATCCAGTTCGGGAGTATATTTCAACCCGCACCACCCTAAAAATTCCCCGTCGGATTTTCGCATTACTGCCCAGCGGCCAAATCCATATTTTTGGTAATGGTCATATTTTTTGAGGAATTCCCGTGCATCTTCCACACTACCGAACGGATCGTCCCCGGTATAGCGGGTGACTTCGGGATCCAGGTTAAGCAGATAGGCGTTTTCGGCATCTTCAGGCACCATTTCCCTCAAATACAAACGTTCGGTTTCCACTATCATACTCTTATCCATTATCCCACGAAGCAGCAAATTACTCTACCAGCAGCTTTTGCCGGGATCAAAAATACTTGAAATTATGTTGATAGCGGATCTTCTGTAACGTCTCGTAAATCAGGCGGATTACGTTGGTGACATCATCCTTGTGGGCCATCTCGACCGTCGTGTGCATATAGCGCAGGGGAAGGGAAATCAGTGCAGAAGGCACCCCACCGTTTGAGTATGCGAAAGCATCCGTATCTGTGCCGGTGCGTCGCGAGGAGGCCTCGCGCTGGAAAGGGATTTCCTTTTCCTGTGCTGTTTCGATAATCAGTTGCAGAAGATTATTGTGTACCGCCGGGGCATAAGTCACCGAAGGCCCGGCACCGGTTTTCACGTCGCCCAGTTTTTTCTTGTTGAGCAGGGGGGTATTGGTATCGTGGGTCACATCGGTCACAATAGCAACGTGCGGCTTGATGGTCTGGGCGATCATCTCTGCCCCGCGGAGGCCCACCTCTTCCTGTACGGAGTTGACGATATACAACGTATAGGGAAGCTCGACATTATTCTCTTTGATCAATCGCGCCACTTCTGCGATGCAGAAGCCCCCGATCCGGTTGTCGAGGGCACGACCGACGTAGTAGCGGTCGTTGAGCACCATCAGGTCATCTTCGTAAGTGATTACGCAACCGACGTGGATACCCATTTCCAGTACCTCATCTTTATTTTTAGCACCGACGTCAATGAAGATATTTTCCACCTTTGGGACGAGGTTCGCATCGTCGCCCTGCCGGGTATGGATTGCCGGCCAGCCAAATACGCCTCGTACCACACCTTTTGGGGTATGGATCAGGATGCGCTTTGAAGGGGCAATGATTTGATCTGTCCCACCGTTACGCAGGACCTGAATAAACCCATCCTCCCCGATGTAATTGACATACCAGGAGATTTCGTCGGCATGGCCTTCGATTAGTACCCGGTAATCCTTTCCTGGATTGATGACCCCGAAAGCCGTACCGTAGTTATCGAGCCCCCAGTCATCAATAAAGGGACGAAGGTAATCGAGCCAAAGACGCTGGCCGGCGACCTCAAAACCTGAGGGAGAAGGGTTGTTGAGATATTTGAAGAGAAATTCCTCTGATTTAGGCGTTATTACAGACATTCCAATGGAATTTTTTCACTTTTGCTTTTCAAAAAACCGGACAAATATAGAAAAAACAGATTATCCGCCAAAATAATATAGCACAGCAGCGACACTAAAGCCAGTTAGACCGAGTATGGCCGAGGCGACGGTCCAGGTGCGGATACCATCTTTTTCACTGAGGCGCATTAACTCCTTAACCAGCCAAAACCCGCTATCATTGAGGTGAGACGCCATCGTTGCCCCACTGGCGATACAGATCGCCAATGCACCAAGTTGTATCGGACTCAGGGACATCTCCGGGATTAAGGGTGCTACAAGGCCGGCTGCCGTTATCATTGCCACGGTAGCAGACCCCTGCAATACGCGGATAGCCGTAGCAGTCAAAAAGGCGAAAGTAACCAGCCCCAGCCCGGCATCCTGCATCGCTCCAGCCATCATTTTTCCTGCTCCGGTTTCGATCAATACCTCTTTGAATACCCCTCCTGCCCCGGTGACCAGGATTATCGCCCCGGCAGGATACAGGGATTTGGTGCTGATATCGGCCAATTGCTGATTGCTGAACCCACAACGCCTGCCCAACAAATACCAGGCCAGCAAATTGGCAACCAAGAGGGAGGAAAAAGGATGGGTCAAAAGGGACAGGAATTTATCTGCCTGAGGGTGGCCCATACCCAATACGCCCGATGCCAGCATGGCATTGACGACAATCAGTGCGATAGGTAAAAGCAGAATAGGAAAAACGAAGGCCACTGACGGGGGAAAGGCCAGGGTAGCCCCCTGGTCTATAGTCGCTGCCAACTGAACGTCCAGGCGTTTCCCAATATATTTTCCATAGACAATACCCGAAAGATAAGCTGCAGGAAGACCCGCAATAACGCCGACCAGCACCAGCCAACCCAACGGTACCCCGATTATTTCCGCCACCGCAAGAGGCCCCGGTGTGGGGGGAATGAAGGCATGGGAAACAGCAAGCCCCGCCAGCAAAGGCACAGCGTAATGTACCAGGGACTTGCCGGTATTGCGGTGTAAACCGACGATTAAAGGAAAAAGAATAATGAATCCTACATCAAAAAAAATCGGTATAGATACTAAAAACCCAGTGAGCATCATCGCAAGCGGTGCACGTTCCTCGCCGGTTTTTTTCAATAAATAAGCCGCCAACACCCGGGCACTGCCGGTGTGCTCCAGAATTCCTCCAAAAATAGCCCCCAGACCGACTATTGTAGCCACAAAACCCAGGGTTGAACCCATCCCGCTTTTTATCGTATCCATCACCTTTGCCGGATCCATCCCAGCTGCTACTGCGGTAAGGATGCTCACCAGCAGCAAGGCGATAAATGCGTGAATTTTCAGCCGAAGGATCAGCAGCAGCAAAAGCCCTATTCCGGCAACGACGGCGGCCAGTATCGCAAATTCCATAGATAAGGGATTATTTATCAGACCTGAAGCTGTCCTAAAAGTCTTTCGCTGCCCGCGGCAGACATTTTATGCGGCATTTGGCGCATAACAACTTATAGGACCGCTTCGGGCCTATTGACGATTTATTTTTTCCAAACCGTATGAAACCGTTGCCCCGCAGGAGCATCCCGCCGCTCGTACCCATGGGCGCCGAAGTAGTCGCGCTGTGCCTGGATTAGGGGGATACCCTCGTTCCCGGGCCGGCTCAGGGCCCTTGCATACGCCATACCGGCACGGATAAGGGGTATGGAACAGGTACCTGCGGCCATTTCCTGCTCCGTTTGCTGCAGGAAGGCGGCCCCCGAAGCAAAATAGTCTTCCAGCCAGGTCAGCCCGGGTATCTCCTCCCCCTGCAACGTATTCCTAAAGTCCTCCAGAAGCTCAGATCGCAGGATACAGCCTGCCGACCAGATTTTCAGCACGTCGTCGAAGACAATCTGCCAGCCAAACGTCTCAGCGCCTGCGCGGATAAGATGAAATCCCTGGACATAGTTGGTCAGGCGGATAAAACGGTACAGATACCTTAATGATTCCGGTGCAGCAAAGCCCTCCCCCTGTACCTTACCCGGTGGATAGTCTTTAAAAAAAAGCCCTCCGGAGGACTGAAAACGGGCGAAAAGCGCAGCCGCAATCGTTGGCACGGAGATCCCGAGTTCACACGCCGTGGCCACTGCCCAGCCACCGCTCCCTTTGGTAGCAGCTCTGGGCGCGATGACATCGAGCAGTAAACTGCCATCGGGGCATTTACAGCGCAGGATTTCGGCAGTAATTTCGAGCAGAAAGCTATGTTCTCCTGCCAGACCCCATTGCCGGAATAAGTCGGCGATGGTATGCGCAGACATTGCCCGATCCACCCTAAGATATTCGTAAATTTCCGCAAGCAGTTGCATTTCAGCATATTCAATACCGTTGTGTACCATCTTTACGAAATGGCCTGCCCCTCCATCGCCGAGATATGCGCAACAGCTTTCTCCCGAACGGTTACGCGCTGCCATTGCACGGAAGATTTCCTCCATTACACCAAACCCCTTCCGGCAACCTCCCGCCATAATGGCCGGACCCAACAAAGCACCTTCCGCACCTCCGGAAATTCCCGCCCCGACAAAAGATATCCCTCGTTGGGCGAGTAGCTGTTGCCGCGCCGCGGTATCGCGAAAGTGCGAATTCCCCCCATCCACGAGGGTATCCCCAGGTTCCAGCAAGGGGATCAAAAGGGTAAGAAGGGAATCCACTACGGAGCCTGCCTCTACCATCAGCAGAATCTTTCTGGGAGGGGCAATTGCACGGACGAAGTCCTCCAAATCATCGAAAGCATAGGCGGAATGGAGCTCCGGGAACGCATCCCGCGCCAATACCGCAACCTCCTCCTCGCTCCCGCTCAGATGGCGATTATATAACGCAGTTTGAAAACCTTTTCCGGCAATATTCCGCGCCAGACTTTGGCCCATTACCCCTATACCCATTATACCAATTTCAGCACCTGGGGGTCGGACCGATTGAATGATCCGCTCCACCAGCACTTCAGGAAGCTCTGTTGCCGAAAGGATAAGACCCACCTGAGGGGTTTCGTAAATTGCCAGCTGGGAGTCCAGAAGGCTCGCCGGCATGAAATGCCCCACACGGTCCTGCATACGCACGCGTAGCAAGGGTGTGGGCCCCTGCAGGTGTACCCAGCAAAGCGCTCCGGGCCCCAATCCCTCTGCCAGCCTGCTTCGGTAAACCTCCCGAAGTGCGGAACACGCAAGCACCAGCGAGCGCCGGGATTCTGCTTTACGCAGCAGGACATTCATGCGTTCCAGCCAGGGCCAGCGATGGGAATCCTCAAGCGGAAGTCCGCTGCGCATCCTTTCAATAGCCTCCAGCGCATGAAAGTCGTCGCCGTCGTAAAAAGCAATTCCCAGCCGACGTGCCAGGGCTTTGCCCAAGGTCGTTTTTCCACTACCTGAAACGCCGGTAACAATGAAAATCATTCGGTTTTTTTTGCGTGAACCCTGCCGTGAAGGTAGGGAAAAAATCATTCTTCCCCACCTATGTACCTAAATGTGTACAATTGACTATATTGGCGTGCTTTTTTTAGCCTTACGCCCGGTCTGCTGCGTCGGCATATAAAATTTTCCGCCGGAGGCAGGGAAACTGTATGTACATAACTCCATACACTGAACCAATTGCACCAGGTCTCCGACCAGCCTTTTTTATGCTTTTAAAATGCCAAAAAATGAAAAATATCCTTCTCCTTGCCGTAGGATTGATGCTCACCTTTACCGCTGCTGCGCAGCCAAATCGCAAAATCAGACCCTCCAACGGCAAATCCTCAAATAATACAGTCTCCACATTTGCCTCCACCATCAGCGCGGGGGATCTCAAAAACCACTTGTTTATCGTTGCCGGACCGGACATGGAAGGCCGCGATACCCCTTCCGAGGGCCTAAAAAAAGCAGCGAGCTATATTGAAAACCACTTCAAAAAACTGGGACTGGTACCCATCGCGCCAAATGGCTATCAGCAACCGTATAGCCTCTATACGGATTCTATCGTTTCCAGTACCCTGAGCGTGAATGGAAGGGTATTTGAAGCCGGTAACGATTTTATGATGCCGACAAATAATTACACTTTTTCCGTCAATGCTGCCGAGGTCGTATTTGCAGGTTACGGGCTTTCCGATTCCACCCGCAACGATTACAAAAATCTCGATGTACGCGGTAAAATCGTGATGATAATGAGTGGTACGCCCCCCGGAACTGGTGGCGGCGGTACAATGCGCAGGAATTTTATCAACAAACAGGCTATCGCTGCACAATACGGCGCCCTGGCAGTCGTGCAGGTCCAGTCGAATATCTCCCCACAAATGCGGGCCACCGGAGGAAGGCCGTACCTCGACCTGTTCCGCAAATCTACCCCGCCCAATTTGTGCATCATCAAACCCGAAGTTGCCCAGGCGATTTCCAACCTTTCCTTTCAGGCACTTACCGAGGAAGCCAACTCTGGCAGGACAGGATTGGTTTTTCCTACCCAACTGGCGCTGTCAATGAATAAAAAGGTGAATTCTGTCGAAACAGCTAATGTACTGGGGGTCCTCGAAGGTACTGACCTCAAGGACGAATACGTGATGATTACCGCTCATTATGATCACGTCGGCAAGTCCGGAGAAACCATCTACTATGGTGCCGACGACGATGGGTCTGGTACCGTGAGCGTCCTTGAACTCGCGGAAGCATTCGCAGAAGCAAAGAAAGCGGGAGCCGGACCACGCAGGAGCATCATCTTCATGACTGTTTCCGGAGAAGAAAAAGGCTTGTGGGGATCTGCATATTATGCCAATAATCCAATCCTTCCTCTGGAATCTACGGTCTGTGACCTCAACATTGATATGGTCGGCCGCATCGGCAGTGAATACCAGAACAGCCCGGATTCGGCTAATTATGTGTATGTTATCGGCGACGACAAGCTTAGCTCTGCCCTCCGGCCCATCAGCGAAGCGGCCAACAATACCTATACCAAAATGAAGCTGGATTACAAGTACAACGACCCCAATGATCCCAACCGCTTTTATTACCGCTCCGACCATTACAATTTTGCAGAAAAAGGCGTGCCCATCATTTTTTACTTTAACGGCACGCACGCCGACTACCACCGACCCACGGATACGCCGGATAAAATCAACTATCCCCTCATGGCTAAACGTGCGCAACTGATCTTTGCTACGGCATGGGAAATTGCCAACCGGGCAGAAAAAATCCCGCGGGATCAGAACAACCCGTAAGCGCCAATGGGGCTGGAAACAGCTTTTGGAAAAAGGATATGCACCATCTGATTGTCATCGGGGGACCTACCGGGAGCGGCAAAACGGAGCTCGCCATCCGCCTGGCCAGGCATTTCTCCACTGAAATCCTCTCTGCCGACAGCCGCCAGTTTTATCGGGAGATGAACGTGGGTACTGCCAAGCCAACCCAGGAGCAGCTTCAGCAGGCAAAGCACTATTTCATCAACAGCCTTTCAGTCCACCAGCAATACAGCGCTGGCGACTTCGAACGCGATGCCCTGAAAATCCTCCAGGACCTCTTTCAAACCCGGGAATCTGCCATCCTTACTGGTGGATCAGGCCTTTTCCTGAAAGCACTTTGCGAGGGACTGGACGCATTTCCTCCCGTCCCCGAAGATATCCGAAGCCACCTGGAAGAACTCTACAGCGAGAAAGGCCTCGACGTGCTCCGGGAAATACTCGCCGACGCCGACCCCGTTTATTTCGGCGAAGTGGACCTCAATAATCCCAGCCGGCTGATCAGGGCCATTTCCGTCTGTATTGCCACCGGACAGCCCTATTCATCTTTCAGGAAAAAGAAAGCCCAGACCCGGCCTTTCTACCCCGTTTACCTCGAACTCGCCTGGAAACGCGATGAATTATACCATCGTATCAATCAAAGGGTAGATCAAATGATTGCGGAAGGCCTGCTCCGGGAAGCCCGTGAACTCTACCCACTCCGGCATCTTCCTGCCCTGCGCACCGTCGGATACCAGGAGTTGTTCGCCAGCTTTGATGGCGAATATTCACTGGAAACTGCGATAGACCGCATCCGGCAACACAGCCGAAACTACGCCAAACGCCAGCTTACCTGGTCGCGCAGGGACGGGTACTGGAAACACTTCCACCCATCCGAATGGCCCCTCATACTACAGTACCTCGATTTTTCCACCCGGGAGCACATCTTTTGGACACAAAAATTGTTTTGTGAGGAGATCAACAGCGTACGAATCAATGAGGGCGTGCGGCTTGTTTTTTCCACCCAATCGGGAAGAAGCGGAGAACTTCTTTCAGAGGACACCCCGCATTCGCGTATCCTGCTGCCCTCGGAGTGCCCGGAAAAGGAAATTGCTTTCTGGCTGTTGCACGAGGCCATTCATCGCGCCGAGGGTAAACCGATCCTGGCATTCCCCGGCCGTGGCTGGGATATGTACTTCCGGTATTTCGGATTTACCCCGCTGGGGCATCGTCAACTGCCAAAAAAAGAAATTACCCTGGCTGCTGCTTTCTCCACATTTGCTCCAATGTACCTGGATTAATGAGGTGCGCGGAGAAATATTATAGAACGACAGGAAAATCTGAATCAAATAAATATCATTTGCATGATCTGGAAGCATCAACCTGCCATCGAAGGCATGAACGCAATGTCTGCCGGGACGCTGAATGAAGCGCTCGGAATTGAATTCACAGAATTCGGCCCCGATTACCTTAAAGCAAGAATGCCCGTAGATTCCCGGACCGTTCAACCCTTCCGCATCCTCCACGGAGGGGCTAGCGGCGCCCTTGCCGAAACCCTCGGCAGCGTGGCTTCCGTCCTCTGCGTAGAGGATCCCACCAAAGAGTCCTGCGTAGGCATTGAACTCAGTTGCAGCCACCTGCGCAGCGCACGCGAAGGGACTTATGTTACCGGCACAGTACGCCCTTTCCGCATCGGAAAAAAAATCCAGGTTTGGAATATCGAAATCCAGGATGAAAAAGGACACCTCGTCTGCGTAAGCCGGCTGACGATTGCGGTGGTGCAACGATAAACCCGGGGAGGGCCTGTAAAAGAGCCCGGGGTTTTCAAATGAAGATTTTCTATAAAACTTTTCTGAACCCTACCATGTAAAACCCCGGAATACTAATTTTATCGGGAATTCTACATAAAACAACAAATGAAAAACATTGTCCGGATTACTGCAGCACTTCTTTTGCTATCAGGAGCTCTCAGCACAACCCTCACAGGCCAGCAACCCGTAAACCTCCAGCTTCTGGCCAATAAGAATGACTTCCCGGAAAGCCTGTACAGCGATATCTGGGGATACACCGATTCCCTGGGCAGGGAATACGCGCTTTTGGGGGTCAGGACGGGTACGGCTATTTATTCGCTGGAAAATCCCCGGAATCCTAAACTCATCAAATTTATTCCTGCGGTACAGTCTATCTGGCGCGATCTACAAGCATTTGGAAAGTTCGTCTATGCTATGGCGGACCGGGGGGAGGATGGCATTCAAATCATTGATATGGGTAATGCGCCAGAGGAGATAACCTCTAAATTTTATAAACCCGTCATCAATACGACCTCCATCAACCGTTGCCACAATCTCTTCATTGATGAAAAAGGGTTCATGTATCTTTCCGGGTGCAATATCAATAATGGCGGTGTCCTCATTTTCGATGTGGCCTCTTCACCGGGAAACCCAAAATTTATCAGCAGCACCAATTCCCGTTATTCCCATGACACCTATGCCAGAGGAGATACCCTCTGGTCGGCAGACGTCTTTATCGGCGAATTCTCGGTGCTGGACGTTTCAGTGAAAACTGCTCCGCGTATGGTGGCCACTCAGCCGACGAGTTCGAGATTCACCCATAATTGCTGGCTTTCGGACGACGGCAGGTACCTCTTCACTACTGACGAAAAAGTATTTGGCACCGTGGACGCCTATGATGTATCAAAATTGAACGACATCCGCTTACTGGACAAGTTTATGCCCCAAAATGCACAGGCAAATCGAGCCATCCCACACAACACCCACTATTACAAAGGCTTTCTGGTGACGAGCTGGTACACGGAGGGAGTGATTATAACCGATGCCCACCGACCGCAGAATATGGTGGAAACCGGCAGTTACGATACCTACCCCGATACAAAACAAGGTTTTGAAGGATGCTGGGGCGTATTTCCCTACTTTCCTTCTGGTACGCTTCTGGCTTCCGATATTTCCACCGGCTTATACGTGTTCAGGCCGGATTACAAAAGGGCAGCATATTTTGAGGGGAAGGTGGTGGATGCATCCAATGGGGTTCCGATCTTTGGTGCCCGCATCAAGGCCGGAAAAATGGACGAGACCAGTGATTTTTTCGGTATGTTCAAAACCGGAAGCCCGGACAGCGGTATCGTTACGGCCATCGTTTCAGCACCCGGCTATGTTTCCGATACTTTTGCTGTTGCCCTCAAACCCGGGCAGGTATTTGAGAAGGAGATCCGCCTTAAGACCGGTAGTGTGACCAGTATAAATAAAATCAGGCTTCGGGAAGATTCCAGGATAACGGTCGTGCCCAACCCTTGTTCCGGTGAGTGCTTCGCTATGCTGGAAGTACCGGAAACAGGCGGAGACGCGCACCTCCTCGTCATTAACCTGCTTGGACAGACCCTCCGTCAGATCGATGTGCCTTCGGGGCAAAAGCAGATAGGACTTCCGCTGGAACAACTTACTCCAGGCACCTATTTCCTGCAGCTTGTGACACCGGGGAAAACCTCTGCGATAGAGCGGTTCATTTTGAAATAGCAAAACATCTGTTCAACCACCTTCGGAGTCTTTGATCAACAGCAAAGGGACCTGGCACGCTTTCAGCATCCAGCCGGAAGTACCGCTTTCAAAAAAAGCCTCCCATGCCGAACGTCGGTGCGTCGTCAGCACTAATAAACTGGCATCCTCTTTGGACAAATAGTCCAGGATTGCCTGTTTTGCCTGTTTGCTGCGCAGCAATTGAAACGCATAGGGCATTGCCACGCCGAGCATTTCCGCAAGCGCCCCCATTTTTTCTGCAGCCGGGATGGCGTCTTTTTCTGTTTCCAGTACATGGATAATATCGAGTTTCACATCCAGCGTCTGTACCCATCGGCGCAATAAATTCAGCGCAATCAAATCGTTAAATTGAAAGGAGATGGCGAAAATGATCTTGTGCAGGGGCCGGAAAACGGCTGTTGCCGGTACGAGCAGCAGTGGCAGATCAGATATCCTCGCCAGGCTTCGGGCCAACGCTTGCGTATAAGGCGCCGACTCCGGCATCACGATAACCCCGGCACGGATATCTTCTGCCAGCAGGCAGATCGCCCCGGCATCCCCCAACCCGACCTCCAGGAATTCCACCTCCCCCTCATATCCCAACCCTGCCCCGAAAGCCTCCAGTTCAACGAGCAATTGCCTGGCATCTTCCGGTGAACGGTGGAGGGGCAACACTGCCTGTGCATTACAGGACGCCTGGCTGAGGACCGCCCCAAAAGCTTCAGCGAGATATGCGGCATAACGGTATGCAACAGCAGCATTATCTGAAAAATCGTTAAGGAACAATACTTTATGCATGTAGGTCGAAGTGTTAAATCAGGTTATGGCAAGCGCATCTTTTTTGCGACTGCGAGGAGCCCCATTACAGAGAGGGAATCGCGGATTTCGCCCTGCATGACCATCCCGATTGCTGCTTCGACCGGGACTTTACGCAGGCGCAGGTCTTCAGTATCTTCAGGCGCAGGTGGGCCCTGGATTAAATCCCTGGCAAGGTATAAGACAGCCGTTTCGTCTGACACCGAGTTGGAGACATCGCACTCCAGGATTTTTTCCCAATATCCGGCCAGCAAACCCGTTTCTTCGCGCAGTTCACGCTGTGCAGTCTCGAGTATATCGGTACCCTCCGGGCATCCCCCTTCCGGAATCTCCCAGCTATAGCGACCAAGGGGATAGCGGTACTGCCCAACCAGCCAGGTATTCCCCTCTTCATCAATGGGGATGATTCCCACTGCAATATGTTTAAAGTGTACAACCCCATAGATGCCCGGCTTTCCGCTTGGCGTCAACACGTTCCGGTGTTGTACCTGAATCCAGGCATTATCATACACCTCTGTGGTGTTCAGGGTCGTCCATGGGTTTTTTTCTTCAAGGGTATCCAAGAGCGATTGATTTTATATCTCAATAAAACGAGGACTATAGCAGCGCTGCATCCGGCATGCTCAGATTTCTTCGAAAAGCGTACCCGGGCGTCCGGGTAGTGGGATTTTAAGGTGGCGGTAGGATTTTTCGGTTGCCTCCCTGCCCCTGGGGGTCCGTTGAAGGAAACCTTCCATAATCAGGAAAGGCTCGTGGACTTCCTCTATCGTACCTGGTTCCTCTCCGACAGCAGTAGCGATTGTCGTCAGGCCTACCGGACCACCTTTGAACTTGTGAATGATAGCAGCGAGGATTTTATTATCCATTTCGTCCAGGCCATATTCATCTACGTTCAGTGCTTCCAGGCCAAATTTTGCGATTGCTTCGTCAATTACCCCATCACCTTTAACTTGTGCGAAATCGCGTACTCTGCGCAGAAGTGCATTGGCGATCCGCGGGGTACCTCTGCTGCGGCGGGCAATCTCGTGGGCGCCTGCTCCGCTAATCTCTACTTTCAGTATCTGGGCCGAGCGTTGGATAATTCGTATGAGCGTTGCAGTATCGTAATAGTCCAGGTGGCAGTTAATACCAAAACGCGCGCGCATGGGTGGGGTCAGAAGCCCCATACGGGTAGTGGCACCGACGAGGGTGAACGGGTGCAGGGAAATCTGTATGCTCCGGGCATTCGGGCCGCTGTCAATGAGGATATCAATTCGAAAATCCTCCATTGCGGAATAAAGATATTCCTCTACAACATTGTTCAGGCGGTGGATTTCATCAATAAAAAGTACATCCCCGGCGTCCAGGTTGGTCAGGAGACCGGCGAGGTCGCCGGGTTTTTCCAGTACCGGCCCGGAGGTCATCCGCAGATTGGCGCCCAGTTCATTGGCGATGATATGAGAGAGTGTGGTTTTGCCAAGGCCGGGAGGGCCATGTAGAAGCACGTGATCAAGTGCCTCCCCACGTTGCCTTGCCGCAGCAATGAACACCCTGAGGTTGTCCACAATGCGGGGCTGCCCGCTGAACTCCTCCAGTGCTTTTGGCCGAAGTGCTTTTTCGACCTGCTTATCTTCTGTGGTGAGCGGCTCGCCGCTCGGATCGAGGAATGGATTCATACACAATAATAGTGTTATTACCGCAAAAGCTACTAATCTTACGGAAATGGTCCCGCAATTTTTTTTATATTTGGGCCGCAAAATCCGGAAAGCACGCCCTGTTTCAATAAAGGCCTGTCCGCACTTTTGCGAATATCATGGTTCAACGTTCTTATTGTTTTAAACAACAAAATTCAGAATACGATGAATGGATCTCAAGTAAGTATTCAAAATGGCAGGCTGCTCGTACCAGATGATCCTATTATCCCCTTCATCGAAGGCGACGGTACTGGTCCCGATATCTGGGCCGCATCCGTACGGGTGCTGGACGCAGCAGTGGAAAAAGCTTATGGCGGAAAGCGCAGGGTGCATTGGGTCGAAGTGCTCGCCGGCGAAAAAGCCTTCAACGAAACAGGCAACTGGTTGCCCGACGAAACCCTGGAACTGATCGAAAAGTATCGTATTGCCATCAAAGGACCCTTGACGACTCCGGTGGGCGGTGGTATCCGCTCGCTGAACGTTGCCCTCAGACAAAAACTCGACTTATACGCCTGTGTGCGCCCCGTGCGTTATTTCGATGGCGTACCTTCTCCGGTCAAAAATCCTGAGCTCGTGGATATGGTCATCTTCAGGGAAAATACCGAAGATATCTATGCGGGGATCGAATACCTCCATGGCACCCCCGAACTGGAAAAACTCAAAAAATTCCTGATCGAAGAAATGGGTGTCAACCAAATCCGCTTCCCGGATACCGTTTCCCTGGGCATCAAACCAGTTTCGGTGGAAGGTACCGAGCGCCTTGTCCGTTCGGCCATTGATTATGCCATTGAGAATAAGCAACCTTCCGTTACGCTCGTGCACAAGGGCAATATCATGAAATATACGGAAGGCAAATTCAAGGAATGGGGCTACCAGGTCGCCGAACGCGAATATGGGGATAAGGTCTTTACCTGGGCACAGTATGACAGGATTGTCGCCGCAGAAGGTACGGCAGCCGCCAACGCCGCACAGGAAGCAGCGGTTGCCAAAGGCGCGGTATTGATTAAAGATGTTATCGCAGATGCTTTCCTCCAGCAAATCCTCCTCCGCCCATCGGAATATTCCGTCATTGCCACCCTCAACCTGAACGGCGACTACATCTCCGATGCCCTCGCTGCAGAAGTAGGCGGCATTGGAATCGCCCCAGGTGCCAATATCAACTATATCAATGGAATGGCTATCTTCGAGGCGACCCACGGGACAGCTCCAAAATATGCCGGCCTGGACAAGGTGAACCCAAGCTCCGTCATCCTGTCGGGAGAAATGATGTTCCGCTATATGGGTTGGAAAGAAGCCGCCGACCTGATCATCAAAGCGATGGATGGCGCTATCGGCAAAAAACGGGTCACTTACGACTTCCACCGCCTCATGGAAGGAGCAACCCTCCTGAAGTGCTCCGAATTCGGCGATGAACTGATCGCAAATATGTAGCAAGTCCTTTGGCGGCTTGCGCCGCCAAAGAATAATTTCTTAAAACGGCGATTTGTTGATTTTGCTTCGCAAAATCAACAAATCGCCGTTTTAAGAAATTTTATTCTGCCGCAGAAGGCGGCAAAAGTCTTTTGATACCATCCAGGCGCACTCCCAAGGTCTCGGATCTGCCCCAGACTTAAGGTGGCAGGTCTCTTCGACATTTTCATGTGCGCTGCATCAGAAAATGTATATCCTCGCTTGCCCAGGATGATTTTTATTCCCTGTCAATCACAATTTTCTTCACCGCCGAACCTGCCGCAGTTTGCAGTTTCAGCACATAGATACCCGCAGCCAGGCCCTCGGTCGGGATAGTCTTGACATCGCGGTATACCCCATCCCATATATTCCGGAACACAACCCTTCCACTGACATCCATGAGGACTGCTTCGAGGCGCTCTGCCGCTTCGCGCAACGCAAACTGAATATTCAGCCGATCGCTTGTGGGGTTAGGAAAGACTGCTACCTGATCTGCAATGCTGGGCACTTCCCGCACTGGCGTCGCACCGGCATCGGCACTGATATGCCAGCGCATGACGTAGGAATAATCCCCTGGGAAAGCGCTATATCCTACGGGAGAGTAGGTTTCCTGGGTAAGGTCGCCTGCCAGGCCGGTCATGGAGGTGTAGCGATTCTTGTTTTGCAGGTCGCTGAGCAGAAACTGTGCCTTATAATCAAACTGGTCGCTGACGAGGGCCTGGAGGTCCACTCCGTCTGCGTCAGGAGCATAGTATTCAAGCATGACCAGGTAAGTCGTATTGTCTTCCAGTTCGATCGCCGACTCCCCCGGGGCCGGTAGTGATACGTCAATAAAGCGAAGCGGATTGGATTCGGTACCGAGGACGGTATATACATTAATGCCGACAAGGGTACGTTCTCCGGGCTGGCAAAGGTCATCGTTATTGACGTTATTCCATTTGTAAAGTGCGAGGATCAGGCCGCGGTCTTTCAGTGCGGTGGCGTTGGACAGGGCGAAGGTGACTTTTCTTGAAAACCTGCCTTTCCCTTTCGGAACGAAGAAAACGTTGCCGTAAGCCGCAGAATGGGGTTCATTGGCTGCCCAGTTGTTTGCAGCAGGGTTAATTGTCCGCAGGGCCGCACCATCTTCTTTCGCAAAAGTCGAATCGTTTACAATGAAATTGAATGTGCGGGCATTGTCCTTTGGATCAAAATCTGTCAGGCTACCGCTGATGGTATAGGTCCCCGTGTAAGTACCCTTTGCCATAGGCGTAAAGGTATTGGAAAAGGGTTTATTCTCGACTACGGTATTTGCATTAATCGTACCGTATGGATTATCTGCTGAAAACACCGTCTGCCCTCCCTGGTTTTTGATATTGACATTCAGCATGACATTATTTTGGGCAAGGCTGCCGATATTTTCTACATCGGCAAGAAACCCGAAGGATTCCACCTGAGAAACCGGGGTTGCAAAATTTGGTGGGATGGCGTAGAAGTCATTCACGCGCAGGTTATTGGCTTCCTGTGCGAGGACTTGGACATCATCAATAATCCAGTGGTAATAATTCCCCAGGTACAGGAATTTTAAGATCAGGCTATCGGCATTTGCCGTGCCCTCCAGGGGCAGAATCACCAGTGGCGAGGCATTCACTGTATTCGCAGCGATTTCCTGGTTGATTTGCAAAGTATCCCAGGCAGTGCCGCCATTGACCGACCATAAAACAAAATAGCTACTGCTGAGCTGGCGGACATATTGATAAAATTTGAGCTGATATCCCGGAGATCCCGCACCCCGCAATTTAATCGTAGGGGAGATTAATTCTCCGAGCTGGTTCGTGGGGCAATCGCCGGAGCCCAATCCGGCACCGCACTCGATCCCTTTATCGTCCAGTAAGTTTGAGGAGAACATTGCCGCTCCGTTGCACTGAGTCGGGCTGGCGATACTACCCCTGCCACAGGTCGTGACAGGAGTGGCCCCGTCCGGTGCCCATCGCCAAAGGTCAACTTTAGGCTGGGACTGGTTGCTCGCGCACCAGATATTTCTGATTTTCCAGCCATTCAGCCCACCATTAAAATCCCCCTGACCAGGCAGGGCGCCCCAGACGATCGTCCTGGCGACATTGGAATCAGGGTCCAGGAAAGGTCGGGTGTTAATCCTTACCTTCACCCCCTGGGCGAGCGCATTTTTTATCGTCGTACCTTGTCCCTGCGTCATGAAAAAACTGGGAATGGTAATCTGTGCAGCGAAAGGCTGCGTAGCGCCCATATTAATCAGTTCCGGTGCATTTGTATTGTTGTTGATCACCACTGCCGCGATAGCACCTTTCAATTGTGCATTCAGGACTTTTTCAGAAAAGGAACAGGTGCCCCGGTCTATCAGCGCAATTTTACCCGTCAGATCCGTAGTAATCGAGCCGCAGCCCAGGGTAGCACCTGCGTTGTCGCGGACTAAAATCAGGTCGCCCTGTACCGAACAGCGGAACGCCCCGAAGCTACCAATTTGTGCGAGGTAGGTGCCTGCTGCGGGCGACGGCGCGTCAACAGTCAGTACGTGGGTACTCTGGGCAAAAGTGTGTGCCCAGGAAAACATTAAAAACAGGAAAGTAAAAATCCGCATGGTCAATGGTTTGGTAATTCAAAATAAGAGGAATCTGCTACTCTGTAAGGGGCAAAAGCAAAGGAATGCCACCTGATAAAAGAATTGGTATTATGCACGCGACAGAATATCACCCATGCAAATAGATTCGTCATAAAAGACTGTGGGGTAATGAAAAAACAACTTATGCCGAGAAAGAGGTACCGCAGCCGCAGGTATCTTTAGCATTGGGATTGTTAAAAACGAAGCCCCTGTTATTCAGCCCTTCGAGCCAGTCAATTTCCATCCCCAGCAGATAGATTGCATGGGACTTTTGCATCATCACTTTCAATCCCCCGATTTCGTACGTGTTGTCCCCTTCTTTTTCCACATCGAAACCCAGCACATAAGAAAACCCCGAGCAGCCGCCGCCCTTGACACCTATTCGAAGCCCATGATCCTCGGGGATATGCTCCTCGTTGCGAATGCGTATTAATTGGTGCAGCGCACCTTCTGTAAGAATTACCGGTTGAATTTCAGTCTTCGTTTCAGCCATTTTCCTTGATGTTTTTAACCCGCGATAATCTGTCTGTACAAGTAAAACTTTTTAGATAACATGATTATGGCAAATTTAGTTTTTTTTGTCGTTTTTCGGTAGATTGCTTTCCGTACAGATAGATAATTTTATTGCAAAACACCTTTATTTAGCCTGTTTTTACTACTTTTCCGCCATAAAAAAACAGCTATGTGGATAGAGGCTATCCTTGAAATCGTTAAACTGACCATTCCCGCCCTTATTGTTTTCTTCACCATTGACCGGCTGATGCGCCAATACCTGGGGCATCAATTGCAGCTTCAATATAATGAAACCAGAAAACGCGGCCAGGATATCACTACCCCGCTCCGCTTACAGGCTTATGAGCGTTTATCCCTCCTCTGCGAACGCATTGACCTCCCCAGCCTGATCCTGCGGGTGCGCCCGGAAGGGATCAAAGCCGGTGAATATCGTCTCGCCCTTCTGCTGGCCATCCAGCAGGAATACGAGCACAATATCACCCAACAGGTGTATGTCTCTGCCCAACTCTGGGAAATCATCAAGATCGCCCGCGACGACAATATGCAGGTCATCGAACACGCCCTGGCACAGGTCCCGGCAAATGAAGAGGCCCGCAAACTTGCCGAGGCGATCCTGCAGGTACTCCTGCAACGGGGGGAAAGTGCTACGCAAAAGGCACAACTGGCCATAAAACGGGAGGCAGCAAGCCTTTTCTGAAAATCTGCTTTTACAGGCGGGGCAAAATGATTAATTTCACCATCACCAACACCTAACGCCATGACAAAAAACAACCGCAGAAATTTCCTGCGCAACCTCGCACTTTTTTCCGGGGCGGCGCCTACCCTTGCCTATTTCGATTCTCCTGCAGGCAGGGCTTTCCTGGAAAGTGCAGACCGCCTTAGCAGGGGGACAGTCGCCGACAGCATCACGGACGAGACCTTTTGGTATCAGGTCAAGCAGGCTTATACCGTATCGCCGAATATCATCAACCTGAATAACGGCGGCGTTTGCCCCCAGCCAAAAGTCGTACAGGAAGCTGTCGAACGCTACAACCGCCTCAGCAATGAAGCGCCTTCCTATTACATGTGGAGAACCCTCGACGAAGGCCGCGAACCGCTTCGCCGAAAACTCGCCGAACTTGCAGGCTGCTCGCCCGATGAAATCGCTATCAACCGGAATTCCTCCGAAGCGCTGGAAACCGCTATTTTTGGTATCCGCCTAAAAGCGGGGGACGAAGTGGTGCTCACCAAACAGGATTACCCCAACATGATCAATGCCTGGAAGCAAAGGGAAAAACGCGATGGCGTCGTCCTGAAATGGATTTCCTTCGATTTCCCAACCGAAGACAAGGCCCTCATCGTGGAGGGGTTCGTAAAGGCCTTTACACCTAAGACAAAAGTGGTGCACATCACCCACATGATCAACTGGAACGGTCAAATCCTACCCGTCCGCGAAATCGCCCTCGAAGCAAAAAAAAGAGGTATTGAGGTCGTTGTGGATGCCGCCCATACCTTTGCACACTTCCGCTATAACATCCCGGATCTGGAATGCGACTATTACGGCACCAGCCTGCACAAGTGGCTCTGCGCACCTTTTGGCAGCGGAATGCTCTATGTGCGCAAGGAAAAAATCAAAAACCTATATCCGCTTTTCGCCGCTCCCGACCCCGAAAGTACGGATATCCGAAAATTTGAAAACCTCGGTACCCGGTCCTTCGCTATCGAAGAAGCCATTGGAGTAGCCATAGACTTTCATCACATGATCGGATCGGAACGGAAAGAAAAGCGCCTGCACTATCTGAAAAACTATTGGGCCGAGCGGGTACTCGATCTTCCCAACGTCCATGTCCATACCCCTGCCTCCCCCGAATGGAGCGGCGCTATCGGGTTGCTGGCTATTGACGGGAAAAAGCCCGGCGACGTGGGTTCCGCGCTGTTCAATCAGTATAAAATCCATTCTACTGGTATCGAATGGGAAAATATTAACGGCGTAAGGCTTACACCTAATGTTTATACGACTACCCGCGACCTGGATATTCTGGTGAAAGCTATCCGGGAAATTGCAAAAACCTGACGGGTTATGGGAAAGGGAGCGGTCGCCTTTCTTTTACTGGTTTTATCCAACACTTTTATTGCTTCCAGAT
>Ga0068872_10000502_pt1 | contig 33127 bp, 18 predicted proteins | sample NOAtaG_7_FD_66441 | JGI IMG/M metagenome (GOLD analysis project Ga0068872, IMG submission 66441) | Freshwater lake microbial communities from Lake Erie, under a cyanobacterial bloom - NOAA_Erie_Diel1S_2200h metaG | ecosystem: Environmental > Aquatic > Freshwater > Lake | place: USA: Ohio, Lake...
ATAGTAAAACATTGTTAAACCTCTTTTATATAGTTAGGGTTAATTATATTCGCATACTAACAAACAACAAACAAAAACTAAATACAGCATGAAACACGTAAACATTCTTATTCTCTTCACTTTGTTGAGCAGTGTAGCGTTGGCGCAGGATCCAAGGCCAATGAAACAATTACCTCCAAGTCATTTTCTGGAGTCTCCTGATTATGTATCGCAATTATCTAACGAGGGCAGTCCTGTTCAGAGCCCTTCACAAGGATCTGGACGTGCAGTTAACTCGCAATTAATCGGTAAATCGGGTAACGCATTCGGAACCTTATCTCCTGAGGTAAACAACATCGACATCATAAACGAACTGAATACTGTGGTGTTCATACACCGTAACGACCCGGCTACAAACGGACAAACCACTTCTCAATACCGTTATGCCATCTCTACGGATGGTGGTCAGACGTTTACGACTGAGGTAGGCCCTTTGAATCCATCAGCTACCGGTATTGCCGGTGGTGTAAACGCCCGCTATCCAAACGCTATTATTCGCAACCCTGCCGGAAATACCGACGTCAACAATGCTTGGTTAATCTATTTAGGTAGCTGGCACAACGGAAACGGTTCCGGTAATGAAATATGGGAAGGTATCAGCACTGGTGTTTCAAAACTGGATGGTGCGCTAACCGGTGCTACAGAAAATAATGATACCATCAATGAGAGTAATGTAACCATTACCTATTCACTTTGCAGAGGTTTGGCCGGTGAATATTGGGCAGTAGGTAATGAATTTAAATTTGGAGTTCTTGACTCTGCAATTGTTGTTTACAAGGGAGTATGGAATGAAAATACCAATGACTGCGACTGGTCGGTTTACAATCGGTTATATCCCGGTTTTGCCAACATTAACGATACGATTAACAAACTTACTCCGCTTATTGCTTTTGACCCAACAGGTCAGTTCGGTTGGATTGCCTCCTTCGGTAACTTTACAGCTAATAAAGTTTTTGAACCATACTTCTACAAAACAACAGATGGTGGTAATACCTGGCAGGGTCCATTCATAATGGATATGTCCACTTACCCAACTATAACAAACAGGCTGGATAACGTGAACGGAAGCGGAATACCAACCGCTGCATTTGAACCTAACCTGGTTGTGGATAAAAATGGTGATCCGCATTTGTTCAATGTTATAGGTTCAGGTAACGAATATTCTATTCAAAGTGGCTTAAACCTTAATTTGTATGACTTTACTTACTCAAATGCTACACAGCAATTTTTTCCAATTTGGGTTGATACGATTTTAACATTCCGTGGCATATTAGCAACTACATCAACCGGAGATTATTCTCAGGATAATCGTGTGCAAGCTTGTACCACACCAGACGGAAGTCGCGTGTTTGTGGAATGGTCTGATTCACCACTGAATGCGGGAGGCGACAATACGATTCCAGACGTTTTAGCTTGCGGTTACAATGTTGATTCTAAATTATGGACATTAGGTAAAAACTTTACAACTGATGATTTAACATGGTCAGGAGCCTGTACTTTCCCTTCAGTCGGGTTTGCGGCTTTCCGTAATGGTACTACCTCAACCATACCGGTTGTAATTACTAAATTCAACATCAGTGGTTCTGCTGATGATCCGGTTGAGTTCCACTATTTTAATAACGTCAGCTTTGATGACAGTGAGTTTCAGTATGATAAAATCAACAGTATTAATAATATTAACAAAGCGAGTTACGATGTTCGTGTAAGCCCTAATCCTGCCGTTGACTTCATTACAGTTAATAGTGAAAAATTAAACGGAAGCACGGTACGCGTGATGAACGTATTAGGCCAGCAGGTTATCAGCACCATGGCTCAAAACCAAACCATACAATTAAGCCTTAACGGTCTTGCCTCAGGTGTTTATATGGTTGAAGTGAGCAACAATGACGGAACCGTTACCAAACGTATTATTAAGAAGTAATCCATACAAATAATCTTTTCAAAAAGCACCTCATAATGAGGTGCTTTTTTTATTTTGTGTAGGCTATGTCGGGCCATATCCGGGAAGTAATATTCATTCGACTGTTGCCGGTTTTTGTGATCGGTTTGTTATTGGCTTATGTCTTTCCGATACCATCAGTTTATCCCTTGTTTATAGCAATGACTATTAGCTTGGTACTGATAACTACATATGCCAAACTGCCTGTATCGTGGATGTATCGATGGCAATTTGTTTATGGTTGTTTACTGATGCTTCTTGTTTTGATTTCGGGTATGCTTGTTATGTCTGCAACAGTTCGGTCCAATGCCTCCTATCTTACCCTGCCCAGATACTCGCATCTTACAGTTAAGGTTACTGAGGAACCAATGATCCGGGAGCGTAGTATCAAAATAGTTGCAACCATTTTATCAACTACCGATGGTACACGATATGCATCAATTCGGGCTAAATGCCTACTTTATGTATCAGTAACCGATAAAGGTAAATCCATTCGTTACGGTGATGAAATTCTATGTCGCAACACCCTTCGGGCTGTTGATACGAACCCCAATCCTCATGCGGTTAATTATCAATTCATATTAAGGAATAAAGGCATATATGAAACCGGGTATCTTACGGATAAAGACTATCAGATCGCTAAGGCGTTCACCGGCACAGATCTCATCGCGCTCGCTATTTCTATACGTAATTATTGTTTACAGATAATACGCACCTATGTGCCGGATCCCGGTGCCGCGGCGGTATGCACCTCTTTGTTGCTTGGAGCGAGAGAGCAGTTGCGTGATGATCTGGAGGAGGCATATGCCTCTGCCGGAGTTATACATATACTGGCCGTTTCCGGTATGCATGTAGGGCTCATTTATTTATTGATTCAATTTTTATTTAATGCTTCCGGACTTCAAAAACGATTTCGTTTGTCGGCGTTAATATGTACGCTGCTTTTTATATGGCTCTTCGCCTTGGTTACGGGCTTATCTTCAAGTGTGGTGCGTGCATCGGCCATGATTACTTTCGTTGCTTGTTGCCACTACCTGAAACGTCCGATGGTAACGCTTAATATTTTATTTGCATCGGCATTTGTTTTACTTATACATAATCCCTTAATCCTGTTTGATGTTGGTTTTCAGCTTTCATTCTTTGCCGTATGGGGAATAATTGTGATGCAACCTGTACTCTATGATCGGCTACATACACCCAATCCGATACTCGATTATGTCGTGAAGATGGTTAGCGTTTCTCTGGCGGCTCAATTGTTTACAATGCCACTGATTCTGTATTATTTTAATCAGATCCCTGTACATTTTCTTTTAGCCAATCTGATCGTGGTTCCAGTTCTGACTATGGTTATCTATGCGCTCATTCTCTTGATTGCGTTGAGTTTTTTCCCAGGCATTATGTATCCGGTTGGGCACCTGATATCGGTTATTGTAACCGGTGTTAATGAGGCCATAGCATTTATTCAAACCTTTCCTATGGCCCTGGTGCATATTCGTTCTTTTACTGCATTAGCCGCGGTGCTCTTGTTTATAGCAGTTTTGTTGGGTACTTCTTATCTGAGTTCAAACAATCCTAAGTACCTGCGGAGTGCTTTGATAGCGTTAGTGTTGATTATTGCACTCGGTAACTGGTCTTATTTTCAAAAATCATCCAAACAGTATGTGCAGGTATTCTCTGTTGGGAAGTACCCTCTGGCCACGATTCGCAATCGGGATAAGGCCATTGTTATGTATCCCTATAACCTGGATATGACTAAAAACCATACGGACCGATATCTGAAGCAGTATTTCCTTAAAGAATATGCCAATGAAATTATTTGTGTTCCTTACGGAAGCCATTCAAATAATCAGATTAGATCGGATTGGTTTACGTTCACACAAACCGGATTAAATAGTTCACTTTGTGAGATTCAAACCCAAAAGGATGGGTTACTTATTCGCATTGATTCTTTAGATCGGGCATCTATTCATAATCAATGCGTATGGAATATTAACAAAGAAAATCTTGACATATACAATACCTTATATATACCTTTGACCACGATACATGGACGCTCTGATTAAAACTACAATCAATAATCGCATCGGATATATCACCTTGTGCCGGGCAGAAAAACGCAATGCACTGAACGATTACGTGGTATTACAACTCACCGAAGCCCTGGTATCCATGTATAATAACGAACAGGTTAAAGTCATACAGCTTCGTGCAGAAGGCGAGGTATTCAGCGCCGGTGCCGATTTGCACTATTTACAACAACTGCAGACCAATACCTTTGAAGAGAATCTTGCTGACTCCGCACAACTTGCGGCATTGTTCCGAATGATTTATGCAGGACCTAAGGCCGTTGTTGCCGCCATTCAGGGACATGCTATTGCCGGAGGTTGCGGTTTGGCAACGGTTTGCGATATCTGCATGTCGGTTCCCGAAGCTCTGTTCGGTTACACCGAAGTAAAAATTGGTTTTGTGCCGGCTATAGTTATGGTTTTTCTGATCAGGAAAATCGGTGAAACCAAAGCACGTGAACTGATGCTGAGTGGTAAACTCATTTCTGCCGCAGACGCTGTGCACATCGGGTTAATCAACGAAGTGGTTGAGCGGGATATGCTCTATCAGCTAGCCGATACTTGTTGCCTTCAGTTGATTCAGGAAGCCTCCGGTGATTCGGTGCGTCGTATCAAACAGATGTTTGCCGAAATCAGGCATTTGCCATTAGCCGATGCTTTGGAATATGCGGCAAGACAAAATGCCGAAACGCGGGCAACTTCGGATTGTAAAAAAGGCATTACCTCATTTTTAAACAAACAAAAAATAAACTGGTAAATCATGAAAAATTTAAAACTACTCCTTACGCTGTTATTGATTACGTCAACCGTTTTAGCGCAACAAAATGGGTCAATCACGTATCGTATGGATATTGATGGATTGGATGCACAAACCAAATCTATGATGCAGAACATGACCTGGGTTATGACCTTTAAAGATAAAAAATCACGTACCGACATGGATTTGGGTATGATGAAAATGTCTTCTATAAATACCGGTGATAAAACCTATTCCCTGATGGAGTATATGGGGAATAAATTTAAAATTCCAATGACTAACGAGGATATTCAAAAGACCAAAATGAACGAAAACGATTATGAGGTGGATTATACCAATGATACTAAACAAATTGCCGGTTATACCTGCAAGCGAGCTATCATCAAAACAAAAGATAAAGATGTCTTTAATATCTGGTATTGCAGCGACCTACAATTGAACGCCTGCGATCAGATTCAGTACACTAAGTTTAAAGGCGGATGTCCTATGGAATTTGATATGACCAGAAACGGTATGAAGATGAAGGCAACAGCAACTAAGGTGGATTTAAGTACTGTATCTGATAGTCAGTTCACCATACCCGATGGCTATCAGGAGCTCAAGCCGGAGCAATTAATGCAGATGATGGGCGGTCAGGTTCCCGGCAAATAATAATTCATTATTTGAAACATTTTTATTCTCAATGCGGTATGATGTATTCTAATCTATACATTAACCATGAAAACAATTAAATCAATCACCGATTTCTTGCGAGAGGAACGCAACGATCAACGCAAACTGGCTCTGAATTTAACCAAGGCTGAATGGTATCATCTCTTGTTCGTGTTGTTCTTAACCATCGATATTTACCTTATGGCCTTTTTGTCATAATTTGAGGATTGTAAATACACGCATAAAAAAACCGCTGTGCAATCAGCGGTTTTTTTATGTATAGCTGTTAAGGGTGATTTAACGAACGCCGTGCATCCGTTTACCAAGCCAGCGATATAAACCAAATAAAACCATTGCGGCACCACCGCTGAGTATGATAAAGACGCAGAAGAACGTAAACAAATTACTGATTTCAATACCCATAAATACAGGAATCTTGGTTGAGGAGGCAGATTCTCCGGCACCGGGAGGAATGAGTGCACTTAATGTGCCCGCAAATTTATTTGCGGCTGCATTAGCTAAAAACCAGGTGCCCATCAGGAGTGAACTTAACCGAGCCGGAGATAATTTGGATACCATACTTAATCCGATAGGAGAGAGACATAGTTCACCCATAGTATGTAAAAGGTATAAGGCTACGAGCCACCACAAACTGATTCTCGTGGCCGCATCAACCCCGTACACACCAAATGCAATTACGATGTAACCCAATGACAGAAGTAAAAGGCCTATGGCCATTTTAGCAGGGCTGGAAGGTTCTAGGCCTCGTGCATTCAGTCCAAGCCAAAGGGACGAAAATAATGGTGCGAGCAAGATGATGGCTAGCGGATTAATCGATTGAAAATAAGAGGCCGGCATTTCCCATCCGAAGATGTGTCGGTCTGTTTGTGCATCAGCAAATAGCGTAAGCGATGCTCCTGCCTGTTCAAAACAGGCCCAGAAGAAAATGACAAAGAAAGCCAGTATGAAGATGACGCTGATGCGTTGTTTTTCTTCAAAAACTAAAGATCGGTCGGCAAAAATGATGATCGGCATGATGATCATAGAAGAATAAATCAGGTATCCGATAACATCGGAGTCGGAATTAAACAGATCCTTGAAGTTGAGCAACAGGAAGATAACACCAACCGAGCCGATAATCCAGATCAGATTTTTCAGGTCGAGTTTCTTTACAGGCATACCAACGGCTTCGCCTTCCGGAGAAATAAGGTATTTATTCTTTAAAAGCTCAAAAGAGATTACGCTGATTAACATACCGATACCGGCGGCAAGGAATCCATATTTAAAATCAAAAATGCTGTTTGTGTCTCCCAGGCCACCACATACCAGTGGTGAGAAAAAGGCCCCCAGATTGATACCCATATAAAAAATGGTAAAAGCGCCATCTACACGACTATCGCCTTTGGGGTATAGTTGCCCCACCATCGTGGAAATATTTGGTTTAAAAAAACCGTTACCGATAATCAAAAAAGTTAGCCCTGCCCACATCAGGCTCATAGCCGAAGTGTTTTGAATGCCCTCGCTGATTGCACTGGCGCTAAAGAACATTAAGAACTGACCAATGGCCATCAGTAGGCCGCCAATAAAAATACTTCTGCGATTACCCCAGAAGCGGTCGCTGATGTATCCGCCGAGTAATGGAGTTAAATAAACGAGGCCGGTATAACTCCCATACAACTCTGATGCCTCGGCACTACCCATATAAAGTGCTTTGGTAATAAACAGCATGAATATGGCGCGCATGCCATAATAGCTGAATCGCTCCCACATTTCTGTAAAGAACAGCAGGTAAAGCCCCTTAGGGTGTGATGTTTGTTGACTCATAGTTGGTTAGGTTTAATTTATGATGACCTCAAACATAATACAATATTCATTATTTGTTGGTCGTCGTTTTTTAATTGTAATAAATAAAAAAAAGACCGCACATATCGTGTGCGGTCTTTTTTTTTAACCCTGATTGAGTAGTTACTGTTTAGTCAGAATCATTTGTTTGGTATCTATGGTTTTACCATCAATGATTAGGGTGTACACATAAACACCGGATGCAAGTGAATGGCCGTTAACCGTTACGGATCCAACACCTTTAGTGGTAGCCGGTATGCTCAATAGTTCACTGCCATCGAGGGCATAAATTTTTATTGAGGCAGACTGGGCCTGAAGCGGCATATAATAGCGGATGATGGTATGTTCCGAAAAAGGATTGGGTGCATTTTGTTCCAGTGCAGGCACATCAATTGATGAAGTGCTCTGCACATTGGAGGGCTGATGAGCCGTACAGCATTGCGCCAGCGACTGATCAAATTGTTTCATCTGATTTTTTAGCTCATCAATTTGTTCGTTAAGGTTGGTTAATGTTTGATTTAATGCTTCGTTGTTCTTTTTCAGTTCGTCATTTTGCTTGGATAATACCTGTACCGAATTAACCAATGGTACAACAAAAGCTGCATAGTTGATGGCATAAAAGTCAGCTTCGTGTTCGGGCTTGCAAAGTCCTTCAAAAGGCAGGTTTCCCAGAGCGTCCTCAACTTCCTGTGCTATAAAACCCTGGCGATTTCCTCCTTCTGGATTTGTAATATATTCATAGGACACCGGGCGAAGTTTATTGATGAAATCTAAACCGAGTTCATAGTTCTTAATGTTTTGTTTTAGTCTGCGGTCGGAATCTATAGAAAATCCCACCTGTCCACTTATGCGGGTAATGGCAGTATTTCCTAGTCTAACTCTGTTACTTGCAGCTACACTAGCACCATTGCCAATAGCAGTAGCATTGTTCCAGGAACCGCTGGTTTGTGCGTTGGCACCCACCAGGGTAAGGCCCGTTGCAGCATAGCCAATTGTGCCGGCGGTGGTGTAGGCTCCAATGCACACGTTACTGTTGCCTTCGGTAATGTTCGTACCGGCCGAACGACCAAGAAAGGAATTGTTTGACCCGTTTCCAAGCCCCAACCCGCAAACGTTTCCAACCAAGGTATTGTCGGAACCGGTTCCAACCGAAACCCCGGATTGGTGTCCAATGAAGGTATTTCCTCCACCACTTGTAAGACCTCCACCTGCGCTCGAACCCATGAGTACGTTAAAGAAACCGCTCGTAATCGATGACCCTGAACTCGTTCCAACGATTACGTTGTCGAAGTTGTCAAATTCACTGGGCGAACTTAATCCACCGGCATTAAATCCAATATGTATATTATTATTAAGCGTTGTACCTGAGCTTATCCGCCCACCTCCTGCCGCAAAATTCCTGGTGGTTGCATTCCACACTGCCACGTTTACTGTACCGGATAGTAATTTATTTGACCAAATTTCTGCCCATGGATTTGAGCTGTCGCCTAAAGTGCGGGTTCCTGAGGGATTCAAATTGACATTGATTGCAGTAGTGGTGAGGTTCGACAGGCTGGTATTTGCTCCTGAACTTCCTCCACTTAAGTTGAGCCAGGAGCTACCATTAAAGCCCTGAAAGGTACCCGCATTGTAACGAATCATCCCGGCTGTGCTTACCGTGGTATTCCCCACCACAACACCACCGCTGAAATAACCCAAATTCCAGCGAAGGGTGCTTGAACCAAGATTCCTGACAGCGCTGGTTGAAGGAATCAGATCAACATTAATTGAGGTGGTGGTAAGGTTATTGAGCGATGTAGCGGGTACCGTGGACCAAACCAAATCGGATCCGGTACTTCTGGCCAGTACTTGCCCGGAGCTACCTGCAGTGCTGGGTAATACCCAAATTTGGTTCGTTGATATCAAAGAGGGCGCCTTAAATCCGACATAATTAGTGCCGTTTGCGGCTAGCTCAAGCATACGGATCTCACCGGTTACCGAAGTGGTTGAGGATGAGGGGCGAATTTCAAATGCGTTTGCTCCGGTTGGTCGGATGGTTAGCATAGAGGATGGAGTCGTTGTGCCTATCCCAACCGAACCGGAAGAAGGGAATGTGTTTTGGCAGAAACCGGATTGAACTAAGGCGGTCAGTACCACCAAAGCGAGAATGGGAATGCATTGTTTAGCTTTTTTCATCATATTGTATTTTATGCAAATAAAAAAAATAAAATCATAGGGCTATATAAAATTTTTATGAATTAGTTTGCAAGCACCATTCTTGAATCAGACAAGCTGTGGATTATCTTGAGCATTTGATTGATTATGTTATATGTCAAAGAATGCCTTCAACGAGCCTGTTTATTCCATCAGGTGTATTAAGCTTAATAAATAATAATCAATCCCTAATCGTTTTCTTTTTAGTTTATAAAGACTTCTAAAAAAACCAAAAGCGTGAAAATGAAAATCAGAATCTACCGAAGGGCAAACGGAATCTGAGTCGTTTTAGGGGTGTAGTATCCGATAACGTATCTCACTATATAGCATGTATTTTTGTTTGATGAATAAAAAAATACTGGTAACCGGTGGACTCGGATACATTGGTTCGCATACCATGGTGGATTTGATCAAAAAAGGATTTGATGTGGTTTGTGTTGATAATCTGTCACGCGGCGATAAGCGACTGCTTAAGGGCGTAGAGCAAATCGTTCAGAAAAAAGTCAAGCACTACACCATAGACCTATGTGATGAGGCGGCGCTAAAACAGTTGTTCAAAAAAGAGAAAGCCTTTGGTGGTATCATTCATTTTGCCGCTTACAAATCGGTAAATGAATCGGTGAGAGAGCCGCTCCTATACTATCACAACAATCTTAAGTCTTTGGTTAATCTGTTGGACGTAACCGTGTCGTATAATGTGCCGTATTTTATTTTTTCGAGTTCATGTTCCGTTTATGGCGATCTCCATCATATGCCCGTAAATGAGCAAACAACACTTGGAAAAATTGCTTCACCTTATGCACGCACCAAACGAATGGGTGAAGAAATAATTGAAGACATCAGCAAACAACAAATAACAAAATTTATTTCCTTGCGCTATTTCAATCCTGTTGGTGCTCATCCGAGCGCACAAATTGGTGAATGGCAGAAAGGTAAGCCCGAAAATCTGGTGCCAGCCATTACGCAGTTTGCTGCCGGCAAACTCCAGTCATTTATAGTACACGGTAACGATTATCCCACACGCGACGGCACCTGCATACGCGATTATATCCATGTGTGCGACATAGCCGACGCACATAGCAAGGCACTGCAATATCTGATGCGCGAGAAGAAAGCGCCAAGGTATCAGATTATTAACTTAGGCAGTGGCACGGGTACCTCTGTGCTGGAAGCCATTAAGGCATTTGAAAAAGTTAGCAAGCAGAAACTGCATTATACCGTAGGCCCGCGGCGTGAGGGAGATGTGGTGCAGATCTATGCCGATAATACCCTGGCGCAGCAATTACTGCAGTGGCAGCCGAAACATAGTATTGATAGTATGATGCGCACGGCGTGGAAGTGGCAGAAGAAGTTAAGCGAATAATGAATGATCAATTGTATAATTAATTAATAAGAGATTTATGATTATGGCGTGCCCCTTCGGGCCGGGCTGCTGGTGTTGACTCTGAACTGAGTGCGAATTTGGGGGAGTAAACAGGAATAACTGCTTGGAGGCAATGCTTTTGAACTAAAGTTCGCAAGCATTAAGAATATCACCATAGCCGATTTACGCATAAAGTAAATTTAATACAGCACTGTTACATTACCGGTGGTGTATTGATGTGAAAAGATTTTTAATATCATAATAATTCATTACTGCTTCACCAGCTTCCCTCTCTCCGTTGCGCTCGGTTTGCAACCGAGCGCAATAAAATAATGCGGATTGCATCCGTTTTGTCCCAGCAGGCTTTTTGACTCTTCGCCGAAAACCTGCGTGATTCTTGCTTCCTTGTTCATTTGCACTTGTGTTATTATTCATTTCATCAACGCTGAATCACCAATTTACCATTTTCTCTTTTTCCATCTTCATACACCAGCTTCCACAAGTATAGCCCTGTGGCAAGTTGCGATACATCCACACTGCGGAAGGCTCCGCGGCTTTTGATGTGCAAGACCTCGCGACCCTGAATATCAAACAAAGCAAATTGCCATTGCTTGGTGATGCGCGGTATAAAGAGTGTGATATAATCCGTGGCAGGGTTTGGGTACAGCCGCACCGGCTCTGTGTTGTTGTCTAATTTTTCTTCTATGTTGTTTACTATATCTATACCCAGTGTATCGCAAGGGCTGCCATCTATTGGGCCCATGCGGTAGGGAGGGAAGTTTGGCATGGAACGCTGGTTTTTAGATGGTAATTTGAAGCTATGTTGGCTCACATTACAAGCTAAACCCTCTTCATCAGGGTTGTCAATTGTATTCAAATATTTAGTATTACCACCCACAATATAAATTCTCCCATCAGGTGCTAACTGCATTCGAGAGAAAATAGTGCTCCAGCCGTTATCTTCAAATCCGTCGTAAGTGGCTACTAATGTTTTGCTTTGTTGCCAGTTGCTGCTGCTCATATCGAATTGAAAAATGTGATAGGTGCTTGATACATACAGAAATTTTGAATTAGGTGAAAAACTTAAACCTGAACCAGATACAGGAAAAGAATCGGATTCAACCCAAAATAATTTTTCATTATTGCTCAGGGTGCCGGTGCATCTGTCAAAATCATATTTACTTATAAATAAGGTATCGGCAGTGTAACCATTTGAACCACCCAGTATAAATGTACTGCCATCTGGGCTAAATGCGCTCTGTCCATATTCATAAGGTAAATAACCTGGGAAAGAATATGAATTTGAATAATGTATTCCTGTAGGATCTAATAAAAACACATAGAATTTATGGTTATTATAATTACGCTGTATAAACCACCAATCGCGTCCGTTAGCGTGTCGGCACATTTTGTAACCACCTCCTGAATAAATACTGGCCGTAAAAAAGCCGCTGTCTTTTACAGTTGTATAACAACTATCACCTTTGCAATGAATAATGGTATGCCTCAATTCAGGACTACATGTAAAGGGGCAATCTAACGTTGTCATTTTATGCAAATAATAATAAATACTATCGCTACCTGGTAATGGAACCAAAATTTCTGCATCTATATTGGTTCCTCCATATCCATAATTTCCTGCAAAAACATCGTTACAGCAGTTCAAGCTATCGGCATCGGGTACAATTTCAAAATTATTATCGTAAATCAAAAAGCCAGAACTTTGTAAAAGTAGTGAGCCGGCAGTATCACATACCATTGAAGATTCCAATTTATACCACACATTCCCATCCACATAATAAGTATCAACACTTGCATTATTAAAGTCAACTACCGAGTTACCGAACTTTTGATCAGGGCTTGAACTGTACCCGAATACCCACACATTATCGCGTTTGAAATCGAGCGGGTATTGGGCAAACAAAGACTGAACCGCTGATGTAAATGAAAGTATGATTAGAATGATTTTTAATTTCATTGCTTGATAATTTTTGACTTGAATAAAACCGAGTTGTTGTTAAGAATGCTTATAAAATAAATACCGCTTGAATAAGTACTTAAATCAATTTGAGCATGGCCTTGTTTGTAATCTATGCTTGTTTGTTGAACAGTGCGGCCCATTAAATCTTTCACTATTACAACGGTATTCTCTAATTGCGATGGCTTCCAATAGAGGGTTGTAATGTTGCTTGTTGGGTTGGGCACTAATAGAAAATCATTATCAATGGTATCAACTATCTCATCTTCCCTAAACTGCATATTGGCAAGGTAGCAGAGATAGGCATCATCAAAATCAGTAGTATCATCGAATATTGTAAACAAGGCTCTGGCTCTGTAAACAGCATCACCACCGGCAAGAGGACATTGATTGGAAATACTATAAAGTAATGCCTTCTGAGCCGGGCTGAATACATAATTCATTTTTGCAAGGGTGCTTGCAAATATTTCATTCACTGTTTTTTCATTCAGTTCATACAATGCTGTATCAACAAAAGTGGCATTCACTGATCTTATGCTATCGTATTTGGTATTATTGGTTTCTCGGTTTGCGAGCACTATAGCACTAATTTGTGATCTTGACTGATTGATATTATTAGACAACTGATAGTAGGCAGCTCTTGCTGTTGTTTTTTGTGCAATATTGGAAGTTGAGTCGTAAAGTATAGTAGTCTGTATTTGCAATAAACTATCAGTATCACTAATATTGTTATTCAATTCAAGTACGTTAAGTGAATCAGCAGCACCTAAGCGGCTAACCGTACTTAGGTTAAAGGCAGTTGTGCCATAAAGCCTTGCACTGCTTTGTTGCATGGCATTATTATAAGCCAACAATACTGAATCTTCCAACAGTTCTGGATTCTGATACAGTTTTTGCAAGAGCAGTTTATCGTTGCTCCATTTTTCCTGACTTTGATAGCTTGCATACTCCAAACTGTTTTGCGCTATGCTGTAATCATAATTTGAGGCATTATTATCTCCACCTCCTGAAACAATGCTTTGCGGTTCAGCACAAAAAGTACCGCTCGTGCAATGCGCATTGGTGCCACCTACTTCTGTAAACCAATCCTGATCATCCAAAGTATTATTTAGATTAGAATAGCCGGCATTGGTTACATAAACCGATTTTGGATTGTATAAACTAGCAGTGCTGGTAAGGTTGGTTACAAAATAAAATGACTGATTATATATTATGTTATTACCCAGGTGATACGCCGCATATATGCCGGTTGTTGTTCCGTAAATTGGGCTAAATTTATTTCCTGCATTGGTTTGTATGCCAGTAATAGCATTGGCGGAATAGAACAAACCGAGGCTATGGTTGCCAATATAATTTGCAGTAAACTGGCTGTAATTAGAACCAAAGAAACAAATGCCTGCATATACATTGTTTGTTCTGTTACATGAAAATATGTTGCCTGCACCGGTGGTGTTTTTTAACTCTATACCCAATGGTAAGGGAGGGTTGGTTGTAATCACACTTGTTGCACCCAATCCTGAACGCTCAACATTATTGCAGCTTAGTTTTAATGAAGAATTGTTAACACACGATATTCCTTTTTCAAAAAGCATATTATCAGGAACCAGCACGGTGTTCTCAGCAATTTCCAATGACTTTGTTGTGGTAGCATAGATTCCTATCTGTCCCGATTTTATTGTAATGTTATTCGCGAATATTTTATAAGGCCCTGTATAGGGTGGTAAATTACTGCCTACAATATGGATACCTATTACACTATTAGTAGTGCCTGTCATTTCAATATTATTGCGCTCAACTATCATGCTGTTTACCTGATCATTATTGTCTAATATAATGCCTTTGATAGTTACTTTTTCAAGTAAATTGTCATATACATATATATCAGTTTTAGCACCTTCACCAATATCAAAACCACGGTTCAATACTCTTCCAATGGTTCTGTTAATAGTTACGTTCATGTGATGTGTTTCAACACCTACTCTGCAATTCAGAAAGTTATAGGCCGCTGGGTTGTAATATAAAATTCCATCAATGAGTAAAGAATGATCGGCTGTGTTATCATCTACATCAGCAAACACAGCAACACCGTCCTGTGTGGCTATGTTGTTATTCCTTATTTGTTTAAATGTATTCTTAGGCCCAATTTGTATAGTAGAATTCAACATGTGTATTCCATATCTCATTTTTTCAAAATGATTGCCCTCTGGTATTGAGGTTTTGAAACCTATCGTTTGTATTCCGGCAAATGGTAATTGATTGACTGAGGGAATAGAGAATACAGTGTTTCCTAATAGATACTGACCGGGAGTGCATCTGAACTCGTTGCCAGCAATTATCCAATCGGCCATCGAGTTGCCACCAACACCGCTTGTGTTATTCAAGAACAAAGACACGTAGTTTTTATTAAAAGTATTGGTGGTTAAATACACATTGCTCTGATCTTCGGCTTGTATAGAATGAATACCATCTTCAATCAAACTCTCATCTACAAAAAGTGTAGCCATATCGCCATTTGCATTTGGGCTTTGCACATGTATCATACTCCACATTTCACAGCAGCCGTGCAGGTGGCTCTGGTTGATGATGGTAAGGGTGTTGCCGGGCAGAATGTCTATAACCGCACCCGGGCCAAGGATGATATCGGCAGCATCGAATGTAAAATCCTGGTCTATGGTAAAGGTGCCATTGATGCGAATAACACCCAGTGTATTATCAAACTGCGGATACAAAGCAGCAATATTACTTACAGCCTCATCATTAAACGAAAGCGCAGATGGGCAAACCGGCATAGCAACTACTTGTATGTTGGGTATGATGTAAGAAAGGGCATTAGTACCGCTAACGAAAGCTACCAACACAGAATAGTTGCCCGGCTCCACATCGGCAAACACCGCATTGTTTCCGGTAGCATTGATGCTATTTATCAATACGCCATTTGTATTATATAAACTGAAACTAAAATTTGTATTGCCATTTGGTGTAACAGCTAAATGGATGTTGGCTCCGTTAATATTGCAAGTTGGATTCAGAGAAGTTGTAACTACCGGCTGCTGAATACAACAAACATTATTGATATTGGCTATGTTATTATTTAAAACTGCTGCAATTAAATTGCTGTTTACTAAATTAAGGCAAGGGTCTAATCCAATAAACAGCGCGTTGAGTGTTTCTTCTATATTAGGAAGCAAACTGCAATCAAGTATAAACTGTAAAGTTAGTGTTACTGAACCGGAAGGTGCTATAAATATATTGCCGGTGTTATCGGGAAACTGATAACCGGTAATTGTATTATTGTTTGTAACGAGTGTATTAACCGAGTAGGGTATAAAATTGTTTGGGATGTTTGCTGTTTGAAGAAACAGGCCGGGAGGTGTTTGAACGATGAGATGACCGCTGTTAAATGCAAAACTTGATGGGTTTTGCACGGTAAGATTAAAATTAAGATTAAAGCAATTGATGCCCGAAGTAGTAAATAGAGCTTGTAGGTTAGCAGTAGGTGTTTGATGAATGATTACTTTCTGAATTACAGCGGTGGCGCAACTACCGTTTGTTGCTTCAGCACAGTTGGTAGGTGGTGTTTGAGGTGCCGTACAGTAATTGCCATAAGTTATGCGCAGTGTGCAGGAATTAAATGGTTGCTGTGCATTGCAGTTGAAATTGATGACTACCTGACCACCTAAAGGATTAGACCCTGATGTAGCAAAACCATTATTAAAATAATAGAAATGATTTAATGTTATTGCAGTAGGCTGAAGTATACCTGGATTAAACGTAACACTTTGAATAAACGGTCCATTAGGATTAGCGGTCTGGCTTGGCCAAATAACAGTGCCTGCTGCATCCACTAACTGATAGCATACCCAAAAATTTTCGAGCGGTGATGGCGGTAGGGAATACTGGTAATGAATAGGCACACTAACAGTCTGAGAAGCTGATAAAATATCATCTGGAGAAACAAATTTAATTGTGCTTTGTAGGATATTAATATTGGATGATTGTGCTGAGGGAACATATACTGTTTGATTGGCAGGAGCTACGGGATTACTTACCGGTTGGTCAGGATGTGAATGATTTGCTTGTATATTAATGGTAAATTCATTATTATTATAATAATTCAAATTATTAGGTAATAAATTATTTGATGCAGCAGCGTAAGCATTTCTATGTATATTGAATGTGAAATTAATGGGTGTCTGTGTTGTAATACATCTTTTTCTAAATGCAACCATAAAGTCAAATATACCATTGGTTTCATTTCCTTCTCCTTTACTAAACGCTCTTTGATTTGGCGGTATGGTGATGTTGATGGTTTCGTTTGGGCCATTAATTGAACTTGTGCCTGCAGTTTGCCAAATATTCTGCATATGGTTTGTTTCTAAAAAATTATAATAATCATCTGGAAAAGTATAAGTACAAAGTATTTGTTCTCCCTGTTGTGTCAGATCTTCAGGAATATTGAGATACGGCCTGTACTCAAATGGGAATTCATTAACGCCTGCGCCTAAACCACCGGTTATTCTGAATGCATGTATGATACGGTAACGGCAATCAGAAGCGGCTCCATATGTATTGGCTCCTAATGGTGCAAATGTATTGTAGATGCCTTGTGGTGTAAATGCTCCTGTTGTACTACCCAAAATCCTGGTATAGTATTGGTGACCAATTACATAAATGTTAAACGCACCGCCATAGGGGTCGCAACAGAAGTTGTTGCCGTTATTATTATTTTCCGTTAAATTGTGCCTGAACTGGCTTCTGATGGATGCCAATGGATAGTTTCCAACAATGCTTGGGCCTCTAACCCTAAACCTGCCGGTAAAATGTATAATACCTGATGGTATAGGGTTAGGTTGAGTTATAGAAAACTGTTGAATTCTAACCCATTGTTCGCTGCCGTTAATGTTTCTTTTATCATATGGAAATAAATATGAAAGTGTATTAGCATTCGATGAGGCATCAAAGTTATATTCCGTTACCTGGCCGTTTGGACCTGTTATGGTCATTTTGGCATCTATGGGTTCAAATAATGTCAAAGCAGCAGCAGCACCACCAGCACCGCTTAAAGTAACTATACCCCCGGCATTGCTATAACTCTGGTAATAAAACTCAAATCTTAAATTAGTGAGCGTTGTGGACAAGTTGGCTCCTTGGGCAGTAATTTCAACTAAATCGTCCTGATATCCGCTATGTGTTTGAATATGGTATTCAAACTCGGCAGATGCAGGATTCATCTGTTGAAGAGCATTTAAAAGCGTGTTTCCATTATAGGGGGCTGCACCGGTTAAAAAATCATTCTTGTTTGCCCATCCTAAGCTTATACGATTAATATTAAATTCATCAATACTTAATGTGAAAGGTATGGTTCCGGCACAGTTCCCCGGGCAGTGTATGTTAATAATGTTATTGGCACATGCAATGCTGCGATAATGTTCATCACATGGGTTACATGTAGCTCTTAATTCTACACTATAGTTTAATACACCGAACGTTGCATTATCAAATGGGCAGTCAATTCCACCCGGAGGTATATTCAGGTTTAAATACAATTGGGAATTGGATAATTGAGCTAATGTTATATTGTTAGGCAGCAAAAAACTAAATTGCTGATAGGTAACACCATTTACAATATTCTCACTTTCTAAAGTCAAATTTAAATTGTTAATTACTATTTCCTGTAATCCTGCAGGTATAAATGTACCGTTAACCGCCTGAGGAATAGGATTTGCACCAATAGACAGTTCAGGAAGTGTTAGCCATAAGCTGTATGTAACATTTTGACATGTGAATACCTGTGTGTTGCCAAGCATCAAATCAAAAGGCCCTATATCCGTATTGCCAATGAAGTTAAAACCATAATAAAACTGCGCTATCCCTCCATTAGGGTTTCCAAAATCAAGGTCATAAGGCAAGCACGTACTGTTTGAATTGTATGTTATGGGATTATTGATTGGAATATTAATATTATCAATATGTGGGTCTCCGTTGTTTAATACTCCACAAATAGAACGAATACTCACATCAATGTCTGTTGTCAAATTAAACTGATTGCCACAGGTCTGTAAGTATGCACTGTTAATGGTAATTGGAACAGAAACAGTGAGGGTTTCTCCAAACCAAAGTACATTATTAAGATTATTGATATTCGCGCCGCCATTATACATTGTGTTATGTAACCCGTTTATGGGATTGTTATTTATCGGAATGTTGAGTATGTTAATGTTTGTTGCGGTTGCGTTCGCTATACTCCCTTGAATAGGAGTACCATTTAAAGTAATGTTGGGTAAGTTAATATCAGAAACAGTATTATTATCATAGGTTAAAGAAATCTGATGTAATTGGGAATTATTGTTTGAACCACCTGCTATAGATAAATTAAAGCTCAATATATATTCACCCGCTACGCAATTTTGGTTATTTACCTGTGCGGGTATGATTTGTACATTATTAACTGCTATGGGATTATTATCAGGTTGTATAACATCAACATCTACTGTTAAAGATTGCTGCAGTATATTCGAACAAATATTACCACAAGAGGCATCTACTGTTATAGTTGTTTGCGGTGCTGCATTTTGTTGAGAACATACTGCCCTTATATTTTCTGATATTGTTATGGAATTTCCCGGACTCATGCCATTTGGAAACCCTAACAAGGCAAGATTTGCTGGTGTGATTTCAATAATACCTCCAATTATATTAACAGGTAATGTATTCCCACCATTACTTAAAGTAAGTGTATTATTTACTAAAACAATATCTGCTTCAGGCACATAATTAATTATAAAATGATTTAAAAAAGCCGCATTATTGAGTGAATTGAATGTTAAGTTATATGTCCTTGTTGAAAGTTGACCCGGCAATAGGTTTGGTATAGATGGATTTATAGTCAGTGATAATGATGTATGTGGCACAATACCATAGGTAATATTATTGTTGCCGGCAATATTAAAATTGCTACATGCAATAGTAGCAGCAGTTGCAAAATTGATTATGCCATTATGAATGTAATAGCATTGCATATTAAAATTAGGAGGTAGTTGATCATTGCATTCTACTATAAATTCAAAAGTCAGATTGAAGTTATTTTGCGGTAAATTGAGTGTATGGTCAACTGCATTACCATTAGTGGTTGAACCGGTAAATGGAGCCGGAATAGTAATAATGTTTACAAGGTCAGGTGCTACAAAATGCAATACAGAACCATTAGGGATGTTATTGCTATTAATTGTAACTGTTATAATTTCAGCACAGGCGGTTATATTATTATTACCTGCATTCCCCGGACTCATACATATAGTGAGACTGGGGGGTTGTGCATTAGATTCCGGTATAACTGCTGTAAGTATAAATAACAAGCAGCATAGAGAAAGCAATACAGATGAGGCTTTTTGGGGGTGGTAAGTTGAAGTTTTCATAATATATTGAGTTTAGGTTTTAAGTACTTTAATAATAAACATCTTGGGCTTACCTAACTATATTTCTCTAACTTAACCAATAGGTTTATGAACCTGAATGTAAGTTAATTCTATTAATCTACAATAATTGTTTAGTCATTTTATTGCTAAAATTTAATGTTGTTTAAAAATATCCGTTGAATTAGGTCATTTGTTGGTTAAGCAACATAATATCTTGTTTGAATTTTTTACTGAATTGACATTATAAGACTTAATCGGCTGAAGCCTGCTAATATTTGTGTTCGTTTCGCTCAACGCTGCTAATCTATTTAAGACATGGATACATGAACTGAGCACTGCATTCAGAGCATTAGTTTATACAGTCACAGATATTAATAAATTACCTATCTGGTTTATACCCATGTAGGGTAATTTTACCTCACCGTGCCAATTCGCTGCCCTGTTTTTGACATTTAAAGTCCTGTATTAACCATTCACTGCTCCGTTTTTGACATTTACAGTTCTGTATTAACCATTCGTTGCTCTGTTTTTGACATTTAAAGTATTGTTTTAAGCACTCGTTGCTCTGTTTTTGACATTTTCAGTCCATCATGCGCTGTTCGTCGTCTTTCATGCGCCATTCGCAGTCTGTCAAATGCATCTAATTCTCGAATTTTTTTGCTATGTCGTATATAATTTCGATTTTAAACATCAGATTATCAATGATATAGCTCAAAATATACATAGTCCAGATTAATTGTAGCGGTTATCATACCAGTTAACCTCAAGATTTAGATTTAAGCCCTTTTCTATCTATTTACAATGAAAATAATTACAAAATAGGATTAAAAACGTATCAATAAACCACTTCAAAACTCACCGCGCTCATTTCCACGGTCAACTGATTGCCTGTAATATCAAACTTATGACCCAAAATCGTTTTAGGATTTTTAAGACTCACATAGTCGGGCAGGGTAACAGCAATTTTATCACCCTGACGCGACTTGTTCAATACCACCACCACATTTTTATCGAAGTAGTGACGAACATAAACCATATAAGTATCGGTGCATGCAATGATGTCGATGTCGCCATAGAGCAGCGCCATATTATCGCTGCGCAATTTGGTTAAACGCTCCACCACCGATTTAACATTCATTTCTTCCTGCAACAGATTATCAAAACGCATCATTCTTCGGTTGTCAGGATCGTTTGCTCCCGGGTCGCCAATCTCGTCACCATAATATGTAACAGGTATTCCGGGCATGGTCATATTAAAGGTCTGTAATTGCATAAGTCTGTAATAGCCAACCGGTGACTCAATCCGGATTATTCTGTTCCATCCCGCTTCCCGGTCATTTTCCTGAAAGGTCATGGCACCGCTGGCCAGCGAAATAAAACGTGTAATGTCATGGTTGCCGGTAATATTTCCCATAAGGGAATGCCACCCATAGTAGTTGAAGGAGCTATACATAGAGTTACGGAGTAATTGGAATGAAGGGCTATCCAGCGCCAGAACACTGCGGGCATCAAAGTATAGATTGAAATCAAACTGCGCATCCTGCATGCCGCCGGATACGTATGATGCAATCAGTTCCCTGCTTCCGAAGGTTTCTCCAATTTGTAATAACTCGCGTTGTTCCGGAAAGATAATCTCCTCTTTTAACTTTTTGGATAAGGCTCTCCAGAATACTTCGGGAACATGTTTTGTAGCATCGTGTCGGAAGCCATCAAGTTTAAACCGTTTAATCCAATACACACTGCTATCCACCATCAGGTTAACGACTTCAGGTTTGGAATAGTCAATGTCAGGCATGAACGTATCGAACCAGGTAGTTAAGCGATGTTCATCCCATATACGTATATTCTTGCGGCCATCGGGTAGATCGACCGGAACAAAATATTCGGGATGATTTTTATACAAAGGATTTTCTTCGTGAACGTGATTGGAAACAAAATCAAGAATTACTTTGATGTGATTGCGATGTGCGAGCGCAACTAATGTGTCAAGTGAGGCGGCATTACCAAATCGGTCATCTACGGTAGTGAAACTGATGGGCCAGTATCCGTGATAACCGCTGTACCAACGATGCGGAGCGGGATACTCCTGATAAGCCGTCCTTGGATTTTGGGTAATAGGTGAAATCCATATACAGTTAATGCCAAGCTGCGTGAAGTAACCATCCCTGATTTTTTCAGCTATACCGGCCAAATCGCCACCCTGATAATTTGCTTTAATGCTCACGCGCTCATCCTGCAGGGGTTTGTTTATGCTGGTGTCGCCATCCTTAAACCGATCAACCATCATAAAATACATAATGGTTTTGTATTTATCGTCGGCACTCAAATGCTGTGCGTCAGTGATTACCTTACCCGATTCCAAAGGTATAAGGATGTCGTTCGATTCGCCTTCTTTGTTGAATGCGTATACGCGAATCCAGGATTGTTTGAGTTTTGATGCCGCAACCGGAATATCTATGGATATTTTATTGTTTTCATCACTCGTATGGTGCTGCGCTTTATGTCTTATCGTCGTGATGCGGTGGTTTTGCCAGTAGGCAAAAACTGAATCCGGATTGTTGTTACAAGTTATGTTGATATTATGCGGATTAAACGACTCGGTGTGCATTACCGGAAATTTGTCACGATCAGTTTTTCCAACCGTAAGTAGCGAGTTGATGCCGCCCACTTGGTTATCGGCTGTATTGGGATTATCAGGATCCAGCATCCATTTATCGTCGACCACAAGCTGATATTGATAGGTGCCGGGATTGAGCTGTACGGTACATTCCCATTTTCCGTCTCTACCCGGCTTAAAGGAAGTGGATGCAGGAGTCCAGCCGTTGAAATCGGCTGCAAGTTGTACTTTTTTAGGCTCGGGCACACCCGGTTTTTGATTGAAGGTGATACTGACATTTACTTTTGGTGAGCGCTTAAGCAGGATGTCATATGCAAATCCCTGTGCATACAATCTCAGATTCGACAGCAAAGGAACATCACGCTTTATGGTTATGAATATCTTTTTTTTGTCGGCACTCAGGGTAAGTTGTAACGCAGAATCAGCCTGAAGCGAATCCAGCCACTGTTCGTTGATGAAAAAGTCCTGGGTAAATAGGGTAGTGGTATCGGGGTTTAAACGCACCGGCGGGGTTAATCCGGGAATAAGACTTTTTTCCGGATAATGCTCACCGTCTTTTTTTATGCAGGATTGCATGAGGATTAAACTCATGCATAGTGTCAGCGGGTATGCAAATGACTTCATCGTGTATTTCATTAATGTGCTGTTTAAGAATGATGCATTTGAAAGCATGTAAATTAATTATAATGTTTCCTGAAGCCAGCGATAAAATTCACGTTGCCATAGTATGCCATTCTGTGGTTTGAGAATCCAATGCCCCTCGTCAGGGAAATAAACAAACCTGCTCTTAATACCCTTAACCTGGGCAAGCTGAAACGCTTCCATACCCTGTGTTTCCGGTACACGATAATCAAGACCGCCATGGATAACCAGAATAGGCGTATTCCAGTTGGCCGCATAATTTATAGGGTCGTGTTTCTGATAAAGTGGTTTGTAGCGCTCATCCCAATAGGGACCACCGATATCCCAATTGGCAAACCACATTTCTTCTGTGCTACCATACCAGGAGCGCAAATCAAAAAGACCGCAGTGTGCAATGAACGTTTTAAAACGATTATTGTGTATTCCGGCAAGCATATACACCGAATAACCGCCATAACTGGCACCAACGGCGCCAATGCGGGAGGCGTCAATAAACGGTAGCTTCTTCATGGAGTCTACAGCGGCCAGGTAATCGGACATAGCCTGTCCGCCCCAGTCGCCACTAATTTGTTCATTCCACGACGTGCCGAAGCCGGGCAGACCTCTCCTGTTTGGCGCAATTACGATATATCCTTTTGAGGCCATCAACTGAAAATTCCAACGATAACTGTAGAATTGCGAAACGGCACTCTGCGGTCCACCCTGACAGTAGAGCAATGCAGGATATTTTTTTGTGGGATCAAAGTCAGGTGGATACACAATCCACGTAAGCATCTGTTGCTGATCTGTTGTTTTAATCATTCTTTTTTCAACCGGACACATACGTATTTTATCATAGGTATCTTTATTAATGTTGGTAATAGCTACGGTATTATTTTTGGAGATATCGTAGTAGAAAAGTTCGGGGGCGTGGTTCATGTCAGTTCGGGTATATATAACCGCGTTGGCAGTTTGGCCAATGATATCGGCAACATCAAAATCTCCCCGGGTCAGCGTTTTGATAGTAGGTGTGAATTTGCTTTTTGAATTTGAAGAGGGGATATTGATTTGATGCAGATGCTTGCTGCCCTGGGTATATGCCGTAAAGTAAATGGACTGATGGTCTTTACTGAAAATAAATTCCTGCACCGTGTTATCCCAGTCTTTAGTCAGATTTTGTAATTGCTTGGTAGGGATATGGTATAATATCAGATCGTTCTTGTCGGATTCATAGCCATCGCGGGCCATACTAAGCCAACACAGCCATTCGCCATTTCCACTTACTCCCGGGTGGGTGTCGAAGCCTTTTAAACCGTTACTGATATTCACCGTAGTGCCTGCACTAATCGAATATTCATAGATATCGGTATTGGTACTCAAAGCATCAGGCGTTCCGCTTACCTTCTTGCTCACGTAATAGATGCGATTTCCGTCAGCAGAGAATAGGAAGTCATCGGTTCCGCCCATGGGTTGTTGCGGGCAGTCAAAGGATTCCCCGGCCATGATGTCCTTCTCATTGCTTACACTATTTTTTGTGAAGTCGGCTATAAATACATGGGAGACATACGCGTCAGCATACTGGTCCCAGTGGCGATAAAACAGAGCATCAAAAACACGTCCTTTACTTTTTTGAAGATCAGGGTACAGATCAGCAGTGGTGTTAAACACTTTAACATCCCGGGAGAAAAGGATTTTATTTTCCAAAGTATTCAGTTTGAAATAATCATATTGCATACCCTCCGGAGTAATTGCTTTTGGCTCTGACCCGTCGGCCTTGCATGACCAGATTCGACCTTTGAAACTATACAACAAGGAACCATCCTTTAATACAACCAGGTTACTCTCATTACCGGATGCCGTTGTGATTTGTTTTTGTCCGGTGCCATCCAGTTTTATACTGAATATGTTGCGTTCACTGCGATCCTCCTTGATATCAGGGAGTGCAATACCAAAATAAACCGCTTGACCATCAGGGCTGAGCGTTTCACCGCTCAATCGCTTGAGAGACCATAGTAATTCTTCATTTAATTTGTCCTGAGCTGTCATTGAATTGCTAAGAACTAAAAGAGATAAGGCAAAAAAGAAACGTCGCATATTTTGTGAAAAAATTTTCACAAGTCTAACACGAAAAGCAATAAGCCCGCGTATGATTTATTATTTAGAATAATTCTAAATTTTGATAAAAACTTTGACAAATCCATGACAAAATTATAGTGAAGAATAAGTTGCCATTCAAAAAAAATAAATGCTCTAAACGATTGAATAAGAATAATTAATGCCTTATTAAACCCATAATATAGACTTGTTGTGTTCAATTGATGCTACCTGGAATGGGATCCGATAACATTTGAAATGTTGAAAATTCAGTTAAAAACATTGATAAATGATATCTGCGCCTATATATTTGTGCGCTCAAAATTGAGTGCGAATGCTCAAAAAAATACTTAAACGATTGAAAGTCAGTAGCTTTAATAAAGCATCACTTTTCCTACTTCTCGGCATATTCCTATTTCAGCAATTTAAAGCAAATGCAGAAGTTTCGGCAGCTGCCGGTCAGAAGATTTATAAACAATATTGTACGTCGTGCCATAAAATCAACGGGGAGTTGGTTGGTCCGGCACTAAAGGATGTACATAAACGCCGTAGCGAAGAATGGCTGATCAAGTGGATCAGAAACAACGCTGAACTTCGTAAGAGTGGCGACAAAGATGCCATAGCCGTTTGGGAAAAATATGCCAAGAATGAAATGCCCAGCTTCACGAATCTTACGGATGATGATGTAAAGTCGATCATTGCGTATATCGTTCAGGAAAGTGAGGGTGGTGGTGCTCAGGCCGGTGGAACCGGTACTGCAGGTGCAGGAACAGATGGTGCTCAAACAGGAGCCGGTTCCGACTACAAACCTATGCTTTACATTTTCTTGATTGTATTTCTGGCTATATCGTTCTTCCTTAGTCGTATCATTTCCAACTTAAGAAGGTTATCTCAAGCACGCAACAATGAACCTGTAACCGAACCTAAATCCTTTGTTCAGGTACTGCGTCAAAAAAATACCATTGCGGTCATACTGCTTATTTTAATCGCCATACTTGGATACACCACTGTTGAAAAGGCACAAAAGCTTGGTCGTTCAAAAGGATATGCTCCGGAGCAACCTATTAAGTTCTCACATAAAATTCATGCAGGAACCAATCAAATAAATTGTTTATACTGCCACGCCAGTGCTGAAAAAAGTAAAGCCGCCAGCATACCATCTGTGAATGTATGTATGAACTGTCACAAAGCTGTTCAGGAAGGCAGAAGCCCCGAAGGGACAGCAGAAATTGCCAAGATTACAGCGGCATACAATAACAACACACCAATCAAATGGGTTAAAATTCATAACACACCGGATCACGTTTATTTCAACCACGCCCAGCACGTAAAAGCCGGCAAAATTGAATGTCAAAAATGCCACGGCCCTGTTGAAACTATGGAGAAAGTTGAACAGTTCAGCAGTCTCTCTATGGGATGGTGTATTAATTGTCACCGCGAAACCGAGGTGCAGTTTGCGTCAAACAACTACTACTCGCAGTTTGAAAAACTGCACGAGGATGTGAAAAGCGGAAAAATCAAAGCTGTTACTGAAGGCATGCTTGGTGGTACCGAATGTCAAAAATGTCATTACTAATTACAAACAACGCTTATCCTAAAAAGAACATAGCTTAATGGATACTAACAAATATTGGAAAGGCCTCGATGAATTGCACGAAGAGGCTTCGTTCGTTGAACTAAGAGACAAGGAATTTGCAGATGAAATACCTGTTGAGGAAATTATTGCAGAGACGCTGACAAAAAAGTCAGCCGGTCGCCGCGACTTTCTGAAACTCATGGGTTTCAGTGTTACAGCGGCTACCGTTGCCGCATCTTGCCGCATACCGGTTAAGAAGGCTATCCCTTATGCCATCAAGCCGGAGGAAATTGTTCCGGGTTTAGCCAACTATTATGCATCAACGTATGTGAACGGAACGGACTATTGCAGTGTACTGGTTAAAGTTCGTGACGGTCGTCCAATTAAAATAGAAGGCAACAATAATTCCACCATAACTAAAGGCGGAACGAGTGCACGTGTTCAGGCTTCTGTTCTTTCCCTGTATGATAATCGTCGTCATCGTCAGCCATCCAAAGGCGGTGCCGTTGTGGAATGGGCGCAAATAGATTCTGAAATTACGGAAAAACTGAAGGCGATTAAGGCGGCCAATGGTCAGATTCGCATTCTGTCCAACACGATCATCAGTCCTTCCACGCTACAGGTTATCAATAATTTCGTTACTGAATATCCCACAACCAAACACGTTACCTACGAGCCCATTTCCTACTCAGCCATTGCAGATGCCAATGAGAAGAGTTTTGGTAAACGAGCCATACCCGGATATAACTTTGACAAAGCCAATGTTATCGCGGCCTTTGCCTGCGACTTTTTAGGTACCTGGATTTCACCGGTTGAATACACGAAACAATACATTACCAATCGTAAAGTGTCCAAAGAAAAAAGCAGTATGTCGCGTCATTATCACGTTGAAAGCCGTTTGTCATTAACGGGATCCAACGCGGATATTCGCATACCGCTTAAACCGTCTGATGTGCGTCGTTCTTTGGTTTCTTTATACAACAAAATAGCCTCCGCCACTGGTGGCACACCTGCGGGTAGTGTAACCATTCCTGCATCTGCCGAGGCATCTATCGGTGCAATGGCCAATGATTTACTTGCGGCCAAAGGCTCATCATTAGTTGTTTGTGGTATCAACGACATCAATTGTCAGACTCTGGCAAATGCCATCAACAACTTGCTTGGCAACTACGGTAATACCATTGATTTAAACAATCACTCTACTGTAGGTCAGGCTAACGACAAAGCCGTTAACGATTTAATTAGCGAATTGAACAGCGGTGCAATAAGCGCTGTTATTCTATATCACTCCAACCCGGTGTATTCCACACCTAAGGGCAAAGCCTTGGCTGATGCGATAAAGAAAGCGCAGTTATCTGTTGCAATCAGCGATCGTGCAGATGAAACAGCAAGCCTTGCACAATATTCTTGTCCTGATCATCATTACCTCGAAAGCTGGAATGATGCTGAACCTAAATCCGGTTCATACAGTTTAACGCAACCAACAATTTCACCACTATTCAATACCCGACAGGGGCAGGATAGTTTACTAAAATGGAGTGGAAGCTCAACAGGATTTGACATCGTTGTACAAAATTACTGGAGCACCAACCTCTTCAGCAAGCAATCCAAGTTTACCACGTTTGATGAATTTTGGGAAAACTCGGTTCGCTACGGAGTTTTTAATACCACTCCGGCCACATCGAGTTTCACATTCAATGGGGATGCCGCATCAGCTGCAAGCGCCGTTTCAGCTGTGAAATCTTCTGAAAACGAGCTCGTATTGTTTGAATCTATTGCCATAGGTAATGGTAATCTTGCCAACAATCCGTGGTTACAGGAACTTCCCGATCCAATTACAAAAGCAACGTGGGACAATTTTGTTTCTGTCCCTGTTCAATATGCAATAGACAATGGAATTGAAGATGGTGACTTGGTTACTATCAAAGCCGCAGGATCTGAAATTACGATTCCTGCAATACGCCAGCCGGGTCAGGCAAAAGGCACCTTTGCCATTGCACTGGGTTACGGTCGCTCTGCCGCAGGACCGGCAGGTAATGGAGTAGGGCAGAATGCCTATCCGTTTGTGGGTTTTGATGGCACCAATTTTACGATGGATGCTATGGCAGCAACCTTGTCAGCCGCGGACGGTAAACACGTTGTGGCCCGCACACAAACACATCATTCAATCGAAGGTCGTCCGGTTATCCGTGAAACGGCATTATACGAGTACAAGAAAAATCCTGCGTCAGCCAACGAGGATAAAATAAAAGAAAAAGAGTACACCGAAGCATCTCTGTATCCTGACCACGAGTACAGCCCGCTGAAATGGTACATGAACATTGATCTGAACAGTTGCATCGGATGTGGCGCTTGTGCCGTTGCCTGTACGGCTGAAAATAATGTACCTGTTGTAGGAAAAAATGAAGTGGCAAGAGCTCACGAAATGCATTGGATGCGTATTGATCGTTACTATTCCTTTGTTAATCCTAATTCGGGATTATTGGAAGATCGCGTAACCAAAGAAAAAGAATACGATAATCAGTTCAGCTCTGCATTTGTAAAAGATTATGAAAATGTGAATGTGGCATTTCAGCCGATGCTATGCCAACATTGCGAAAATGCACCTTGTGAAAACGTTTGTCCAGTAGCCGCTACCAATCATAGCACAGAAGGAATTAACCAGATGGCTTACAACCGTTGTATTGGCACACGCTATTGTGCAAACAACTGTCCATATAAAGTGCGTCGTTTCAACTGGCTTGATTACACAACTTCAGATTCATTCCCCAACAATACCGCAACCGAAACACAACGTGTCGGTATGCTGGATAACATCACACGCATGGTATTAAACCCGGACGTAACCGTTCGTTCACGTGGTGTTATGGAGAAATGTAGTTTCTGTGTGCAACGAATTCAGGATGTTAAACTGCAGGCGAAGAAAGAAAATCGTACAGTTGCAGGTGATGAGGTTAAAACAGCTTGTCAGACCTCTTGTCCTGCCGATGCCATCGTATTCGGAAACATAAAAGACAGCAATAGCTCCGTACACAAACTGAAAGCTGATGAAAGAACTTACCACGTTTTGTCAGAATTAGACACTGCGCCTTCGGTAGGTTATATGGTTAAAGTACGAAACATAGAAGAAAAAAAATCAAACGCTTAAGATCATCATAAACGCTTTATGAAAGCAGAATCAATCATACGCGCTCCGCTCATTGAAGGCACAAAAGATTATCATCAGATCACTGAAGATATTTGCAGGCCGATAGAAGCTAAGCCATCGCGCTCCTGGCTCATTTCAATTACACTCTCAGCCATTCTGATGTGCTGGGGATTATTCTCACTCGGTTGGACCGTTTGGTTCGGTATCGGTGTATGGGGATTGAACAAAACCGTAGGATGGGGTTGGGATATTACCAACTTCGTTTGGTGGATCGGTATTGGTCACGCTGGTACACTGATTTCAGCGATTCTTCTTTTGTTTCGTCAAAAATGGCGTACTGCCGTAAACCGTGCCGCTGAAGCGATGACGATATTTGCGGTAATCTGCGCGGGCTTGTTCCCCATATTTCACATGGGACGTGTTTGGCTCGCTTTCTTTACGATACCTTATCCGAACTCTCGCGGACCACTGTGGGTGAACTTTAATTCACCCCTTCTCTGGGACGTATTTGCGATATCTACCTACTTTACCATATCACTGTTGTTCTGGTATTCGGGTTTAATTCCCGATGTGGCCTCGGTGAGAGACCGTGCCAAAAGCAAGATTGCCAAAATGGTATACAGTATCATGAGTTTTGGCTGGACCGGTTCTGCAAAACACTGGCAACGTCATGAAGCCTTATCGCTTGTTCTCGCCGGACTTTCCACACCTCTTGTACTTTCAGTACACACCATCGTATCCTTTGACTTCGCTACCTCGGTAATTCCGGGATGGCACACAACCATTTTCCCTCCTTATTTCGTTGCCGGTGCCATCTTCTCCGGTTTTGCAATGGTATTAACCCTGATGATCATTACAAGAAAAGTGTTGAACCTTCAGGATTATATCACGATCGGGCACATTGAGTCGATGAATAAAATTATCGTTTTAACCGGTTCCATTGTCGGTTGCGCGTATTTGACTGAATTGTTTACCGCTTGGTACTCACAAAACATGTACGAACAATACGCCTTCATGAATCGCGCCTTGGGTCCATACTGGTGGTCTTATTGGGGTATGATGACGTGCAATGTCATATCGCCACAGTTATTCTGGTTTCCTAAACTGCGTCGTAGCGTAACGTTCACTTTCTTTATGTCTATTGTTATCAATATTGGTATGTGGTTTGAGCGTTTTGTAATCATTGTTACCTCGATACACCGCGATTATATACCGTCTTCATGGGCGAATTACTCACCAACCTGGGTCGAGATTAGCATTTATGTTGGTACCATAGGTTTATTCTTTACTGCGTTCCTTTTATTCGCCAAAACTTTACCGGTTATTGCTATGGCCGAGGTTAAAGCCATACTTAAAACAAGTGGTGAAGCACAAAAGAAGGCTCACGCGGCATCGCATCATCATGCCGACATTCATACTTCATCATCCGGTTCCCTTCACCCCACTAAACCCTAACAATTAACATGGCTCATAACTATATCATTGGATTGTTTAAAGATGAGGAAATACTCATCGATGCCGTTAAGAAAATACGTGCTGAAGGTATAAAGATACATGATGTATTAACTCCCTTTCCAGTACACGGCTTGGATCACGCAATGGGGCTCAAGGAATCTCGCCTGCACATTGCTGGATTTGTTTACGGTATCACAGGCACCACCTGTGCATTAAGTTTCATGAGTTGGGTGTTCACTAGCAACTGGCCGATGATTTATGGTGGTAAACCGTTCTTTTCTTTTCCTGCATTCATACCGATCACATTTGAGTTTACCGTATTATGTGCAGGTATCGGAATGACCCTTACCTTCTTGTTGCGTTGTGGTTTATATCCGGGACGCAACCGCGAAAAATTAGATGACCGTATTACGGATGACGCGTTTTGTATCGTGTTCAACAAAGACAAAAAATTAAGCGACGATCATATTCAAAAAATTAATTCCATTTTGAAATCGAGCGGTGCTTATGAAATTAAAGAAAGACAACTAAAACGCCATTATTAAAAACGAAACAGAACCTACTCAACAATATGAGATTGATTACACAAACGTTTTTTATGATACTGATGCTGATCGGCACCTTGCTGTTCAGTTCTTGTATGGAAGACTCTTCAAAACCCGGATGGGAGTATATGCCTGACATGGCTCATTCTGTTGCGTATGAAACCTACTCATCCAACCCTGTTTTTAAAGACAGCATCACTAACCGCATACCGGTGAAAGGCTCTATACCACTTTACCAGGGTAATGTTGGACAGTTGAATCATTTCAGACCGTACAAATATTCGAATACACCAACGGGCTATGATTCTGCCGGATTATTTGTTAAGAATCCACTGACCATAGATACCTCCTCACTTGGAGAAGGAAAGCGCCTCTTTAACATTTATTGCTCACCCTGCCACGGCGCAGGAGGTAAGGGCAATGGCTCTATCGTTGAAAATCCCGGCATTAAAAACCCTTATCCACCACCACCATCTTATTACAGTGAAAACCTGCTGGCTTTACCCGAAGGTAAGATGTTTCATTCGGTACACTACGGGCGCAACTTGATGGGCTCTTATGCATCACAGCTCGATCAGAATCAAATCTGGATGGTGATTAGCTACATTCGGTCTATGCAAACGCACTACACCGATAGTATTAAATCAATTACAGCAACTGCAAACCAACCTAAATAACTTACCCAACACATAAATCAAACATGTTAACGGATACTAAGAAATATGTTTTTACACCACAACTTAAAATGATTGCCTATGTGCTTATAGCACTCGGTGTTGTGGGATTAGGATATGGAATCTTTACCTATCATGGAGAACACGCACACCG
>Ga0068872_10000505_pt1 | contig 33051 bp, 26 predicted proteins | sample NOAtaG_7_FD_66441 | JGI IMG/M metagenome (GOLD analysis project Ga0068872, IMG submission 66441) | Freshwater lake microbial communities from Lake Erie, under a cyanobacterial bloom - NOAA_Erie_Diel1S_2200h metaG | ecosystem: Environmental > Aquatic > Freshwater > Lake | place: USA: Ohio, Lake...
TTCGCAACCCTACATGGGAGATGAAGAAGCCAACGCCGTGGTGGAAGTCCTACGGAGCGACAGGTTGGCTTTAGGTCCGAAAACCGCCCAATTTGAACAGCTTTTTGCTGAAGCAATCGGGGCGCGGTATGCCATTGCGGTCAATTCTGGCACATCAGGACTTCATCTGGCCGTTCGGGCATTGGGTATCGGCCAGGGAGATGAGGTCATCACGACGCCGTTTTCTTTCATTGCGTCCTCCAATTGTGTGCTGTTTGAAGGGGGCAGGCCAGTGTTCGTGGATGCCGATGAAGAAACCTTCAACATCAATCCCGCGCTCATCGAGTCCGCAGTGAATGAACGCACCAAAGCCTTGCTTCCCGTGCATGTTTTCGGTCAAAGTGCCGACATGGACCCCATCATGGACATTGCCAAGCGACATGGTTTGGACGTGATTGAGGATGCCTGTGAGTCGATTTCGGCACGTTACAAGGGCAAGGTGGTCGGCACCTTCGGAAAAGCAGCGGTTTATGGGTTCTACCCCAACAAGCAAATCACCACGGGCGAGGGTGGTATGATTGTCACCGACGACGACGGCATGTACGAATACTGCCTGAGTGCAAGAAACCAAGGCCGCGCCACTGACATGCAATGGCTGACACACGTGAGGTTGGGCTATAATTACAGGATCAGCGAGGTCACTGCCGCTTTGGGCGTGGAGCAAATGAAAAAACTGCCTGAAATCCTGAGGATCAGGCGTGAAAAGGCCCTCCGTTACATGGATTTGTTGCGCGAAATGCCCGAATTGAAGATTCCAAAAGGGTGGGAAAGTCAGGATCACAGTTGGTTTGTATTTGCCGTGAGGGTAGATGCTAGGAAGCGTGACCTTTTGTTGGAAGAATTAAACCGCAGGGGCGTGCAGTCCAAAGCCTATTTCTCACCCTGTATCCATTTGCAGGAGTTCTACATGCGTGATTTCGGATATCGGGAGGGCATGTTTCCGGTTGCGGAAAAATTGAGCAAGGAAACCATCATCCTGCCATTCTTCACCGGGATATCCGATGAACAGTTGCTGTATGTGAGGGACACGTTGAAATCGGTGTTGGCCCAAATCAAATAACACCCAAACACCAAGCTAAATGAGCATTTTTGAAGGCAAAGACATTTTGGTCACCGGAGGCTGCGGATCGATTGGGTCTGAAATCGTTCGTCAATTGATTGCACATGGCCCACGACGAATCCGTGTGTTGGACAACAATGAATCGGGTCATTGGACCCTGTCCCAAGAACTGAAATCCGATTTGATTCGCAACCTGATTGGGGATGTCCGGGACATGGAACGGGTCAGGAGGTCCATGGATGGTGTGGATATCGTTTTTCACGCGGCGGCACTGAAACATGTTCCGCTTTGCGAATACAATCCCTTCGAGGCGGTTTACACCAACGTGATCGGCACTCGCAACGTTGTGGCTGCGGCTTACGAATGCAACGTAGAACGGATGATCAGCATCAGCACAGACAAGGCGGTCAATCCCATTAACACCATGGGAGCTACCAAGCTTTTGGGAGAAAAAATCGTTGTCAACGCACCATCTGGTCTTCAAACAACCCAATATTGTTGCGTCAGATTCGGGAATGTGCTCGGTAGCGTAGGGTCGGTCATCCCCATGTTCAAGCAGCAAATCCAACAGGGAGGTCCGGTTACAATCACCACCGCTGACATGACCCGTTTTTTCATGACCATCCCGCAAAGCGTGCAATTGGTGCTCAAAGCTGCCCATTACATGCAAGGCCATGAGGTATTCGTTTTGAAGATGGATGTGGTCCGAATTGTGGATTTGGCCGAAGTGATGATTGAATTGTTGGCTCCAAAATTTGGATTCGAGGCATCCAGAATCCCCGTGACCTACATCGGGAAGAGGCCGGGCGAAAAGACCCATGAATATTTGTTCACGGAAGAGGAGGCACCTTACACCGAGGAGCTAGATGACATGCTTGTGATCAGAAGCTCGCCCTATGACCCATTGTTCAAGGAGAATGAAAATTATGAGTCGATTCTGAAACACGGCCATGGTAGGATCATCAGCAAAGAAGAAATCAAATCTGTTTTGACAGAAAATGGATATGTTTGAGCGGAATAGTGGATTGGAATGAGTATTTGGCAGCGGGTCACTCGAAATTTTATTTTTGACATTTATGTCCGGATCTTCAGAATCCTTACGCCTGAGCAACGGCGGAAAGGATTCTGGGTGGTTTTCGTGACCATGGTGGGAGCCATTTTGGAAGTATTGGGCGTGGCTGCTTTGGTGCCATTGACGCTTGCTGCTACCAATCCCAGGTGGGTAGATGAAAACACTTTGATGGTCAAATTAAAGACTTTCATGGGGTTCACGGACAAACCTGAATTCATGGTCTTCCTTGCCTTGTTGCTCTTACTCATTTTCGTGGTCAAAAATGCAATCGCCATTTATCTGTACCATTACCAAAGCAGGTATGCCTATCAGATTGGCACTGAGCTTTCGAGGCGGATGTTCATCAAATTTTATAACCGAGGGTACACCTACTTCAAAAACACCAATTCCTCCGAAATCCACAACCGCGTTTTCAACATTCCGATTTTCTTTTCATCGGGCATGCTGACCTCTGCAATCAATTTTTTCAGTGAGATTTTAGTTCTGATCATGATTGTTGTGGGCATCGCGGCAACCAATATTTTTTTGTTTTTGGCCATCATGACAGTCTTGGTTCCATCCGCCCTTTTGATTTACAACCTCACTAAAAACAAATTATATACCATGGGCTTGGAACAGGCCCGTACCTACGACCAAGTCTATTCTCAGGTTCAGCAGGGGGTGTTTGGGTATACCGATGTGAGAATTAACAATAAAGAGCAGGTGTTTTTGGATTCCTTCGTGAAAGGAATGACAGAATTGAATCGCCTTCAGCAGGTTCGTTGGGTCTTGACCTTGATTCCTACCCGTACCTTGGAGGTCATTGCTGTCGCAGGAATCACCATCACCTTCATCTACACCTTCGCAATTGTTCAGGATCCTTCCCAACTCTATGGTTTCGTGGCGGTTTTTGCTGCTGCTGCCTTTCGGGTCCTGCCTTCTTTCAACCGAATCATCCAAGCCGTGATGGGCTTCAAAAGCAACGAATACACCTTGGATATTTTGGAGGAGGGCGAATTGCCACACAAGCTTGAAATGGCAGAAGTACGAGCTATGGCGTTTGAACATGAAATCGAGGTACGCGACCTTACCTTCCGTTTCGATGATGGAAAGGAAGCCCTGAAACATGTTGGTTTCAAGGTAAAAAAGGGTGAGAAAATCGGCATCATCGGAGAATCGGGTTCGGGTAAAACCACTCTGATGAACATTTTGCTTCGCTTTTTGGAGGAGAATGAAGGCGGTGTTTTTGTTGATGGTCACAAGTTGGAGGCAGGCGACAAAGCCAGTTGGCGTTCCATCGTCGGATATGTACAGCAGGATGTTTATTTGATAGATGCCTCTTTGGCTGAGAACGTGGCCTTTGGGGAAGAGTTTGACCAAATTGACTTGAAACGATTGAGCGAAGCACTCCGTCAGGCCAGTTTGGTACAATTCGTGGAAACCTTGCCCCAAGGAATTCGCACAAGGGTAGGAGAGCACGGTAGCAAGGTAAGTGGTGGTCAAAAACAACGGATTGGAATCGCCCGTTCGCTGTACTCCAATGCCCAGATCTTGGTGTTTGATGAGGCTACAAGCGCTTTGGACGCAGATACAGAATTGGCCATCACCGAATCCATTGAAAACATCGAAGGTGGCCAAACCATTTTCGTAATCGCTCACCGAATTTCCACCTTGAGGTTTTGCGATCAGATCATTGAATTGAAAGACGGTCAAATCGTTGGCACTTATACTTACCCTGAGCTAATTGCCAAAACAGGCAGCAACAATCCGCATTGAGGGTACCGTTTTAATCAAGCCTAACTCCTCCCTTCACCTTCTCGGTGCGCGTTATCTCATCCCTTGAAAAAAATCAAATTAGTATGCTTGCATCATAATTTCTAAGTCCCGAATATTGTATGCATGCATACTAATCTGTTGGATAAATGAGCTCCAAGGCCACCAAAGCGGGCAGTGACACTATCATCACCAAGGAAGACATTGGCTTTGACTTGAAGGTGACGTGGTTGGCCATTGCACGGATGTTCAGTCCGTTGGCACAGGACCATGGGGTGACAGTAACCATGGGTTTTGTTTTGCTCAACATCAGCCGGGAGCATGGCACGCCGGCCACCAAAATCGCACCTTTGTTGGGCATGGAGCCTCGTTCTTTGACCCGTCTCATCAAGAAATTGGAGGAGGACGGGTTGGTGTCACGCAAAGACGACCCGGAAGACAAGCGTTCCGTGCGAATTTATCTCACTGAAAAAGGAGCGGCGAGTCGTCAGGTGGCCAAATCCCAAGTCGAACTGTTCAATGAGGCTGTTCGGAAATCCGTCAATCCCAAGGATTTGGGAGTTTTTTTCGATGTGCTGGAAAGCATTCATCATGTCATCAAGGATAATTCCCCTTTTGGGAAGCATAACGTTAAATCAAAATCATGAGCAGAAGCATCAAAAAAGTGGCAGTGCTTGGCAGCGGAATCATGGGTTCCGGTATTGCCTGCCACTTCGCAAATGTGGGGTGTCAGGTCCTCTTGTTGGACATTGTACCATTTGACCTCAAGGAAGAAGAAAAAAGCCTTCCCGCAGCACGAAACAGGATTGTGAACGACTCCCTTCAAAAAACCATCAAGGGCAAGCTCAATCCTCTGTATTCAAAGGAGTTTGCGTCCCGGATTATCACAGGGAATTTCGACGACGACTTTGCGAAAATCAAAGATTGTGACCTCATTTTGGAGGCTGTCATCGAGCGTTTGGACATCAAAAAGCAGGTGTTCGAAAAGGTGGAAAAACACCGCAAGCCTGGTAGCATCATTGCTTCCAACACTTCCGGTATCCCCATCCATATGATGACGGACGGCAGAAGCGAGGACTTCAACAAGAATTTTGTTGGTCTTCACTTCTTCAACCCGCCTCGTTACCTCCGTCTTTTGGAGGTGATTCCTACCCCATACAGCTCGCCTGAAGTGGTTGATTTCATGATGCACTTCGGGGATTTGATTTTGGGCAAAAGGACCGTTTTGTGCAAAGATACCCCGGCATTCATCGCCAACCGTGTAGGAGTTGCCGCCCTGTTGAAAGTGCTTCAATTGGTTCAGGAGCTGGGGCTGACCATCGAGGAAACAGATAAGCTCACTGGTCCAGTAACGGGCAAACCCAATACGGGTACGTTCCGCCTGGCCGATCTCATCGGTTCGGATACCACCCTGAAAGTCAAACAAGGTTTGGCGCAAAACGTGCCCAACGATGAGATGAACAGCCTTTTTGCCCAAGCAGGAATCTTGGAGTCCATTTGTGAAAAGGGTTGGTACGGCGACAAAAGCAATCAAGGATTTTACAAAAAGACCGATAAACGGGACGAGAACGGCAAACCCATCATCCTTTCCTTGGATCTCAATACCATGGAATATCGAGATGCCCAGAAGGTGAAGTTGGCCTGCTTGGAAGCTGTGAAGCCTGTCGAGAGCTTGCCAGAGCGACTCAAGATGCTGTATGGTTTCCAAGACAAAGGTGGCGATTTGGTCCGCAAGTCATCACAGGCGCTTTTCGCGTATGTCTCCAACCGTATTCCGGAAATTGCTGATGATTTGTACAAAATCGACGATGCTTTAAGGGCCGGATTCGCTTGGGATTTAGGTCCATTCGAGCAGAGTGATATCTTGGGCGTTGAGCGGCTCTACAAGGATGCGACCGCTGCAGGATATCCTGTGGCTCCTTGGGTAAAGGAAATGCTGGACGCCGGGAACAAATCTTTTTACAAGGTCGAAAATGGAAAGCGCTTGTATTACAATGTGGCCTCCAAATCGTACATGACCATCCCGGGTACTGAGCAATTGATTTTCTGCGACTATTTGCGGCCCAACAACCTGGTTTGGAAAAACAGCGGAACCTCCCTGCTCGACATGGGCGATGGCGTTCTGAATGTGGAGTTCCATACGAAGATGAACAGCATCGGTGGGGAAGTGCTCGAGGGCATCAACAAAGCCATCGACATGGCAGAACAACAAGGCTGGAACGGTGTCGTCATCGGCAACAACGGACAGCACTTCAGTGCAGGCGCCAACATAGCCATGATGCTCATGCTTGCCATCGAAGAAGAATGGGATGAATTGGATTTTGCCATCCGATACTTCCAAAAGACGACGGGCCGCCTACGTCATTCGTCAATACCGGTAGTAGTTGCCCCTCATTCCTTGACATTGGGAGGTGGATGCGAACTTTCCATGCATGCCGACCAAGTGGTGGCTGCAGCGGAAACCTACATCGGGTTGGTAGAGGTAGGAGTTGGCTTGATTCCGGGAGGTGGCGGCACCAAAGAATTCACCATTAGGTTCAACGACAGTTTGGAAAGCGGAGATGCTGAGCTGAACAACCTTCAAAACCGCCTTCTGACCATCGCACAAGCCAAAGTGGCCACAAGTGCCGTGGAAGCCAAGGAGTTGGGAATACTGCGTCCCGACGCAGTGGTGAGCGTGAATCTTGACCGCAGGCTCAAGGATGCCAAAACTGAAGTTCTTCGTCTGGCTTCTGAAGGTTACACCCAGAAACCCGTTCGGGAAGACATCAAGGTGCTCGGGCGTACAGGATTGGGCTTGGCCTACAGTGGGGTCTATGGCATGTACGCATCGGGTTTCATCTCCGAGCACGACATGAAGGTAGCCAAAAAGGTTGCTTATGTGATGTGCGGTGGTGATTTGAGCGGCAGTCCGAGGGTCAGCGAGCAGTATCTGCTGGATTTGGAAAGGGAGGCCTTCCTGAGTCTTTTGGGTGAACGCAAGACATTGGAGCGTATGCAGCACACCCTCAAAACCGGCAAACCGTTGCGCAATTGATTTTGCCTCGAGCCAAAAAAAACCTCTATTGTTCAATTAGATCATCTACAAAGATTATATCGTATGGAAGCATACATCGTAGCAGGATACAGGAGCGCAGTTGGAAAAGCCAATCGCGGTGGGTTTCGATTCGAACGCCCCGACAATTTGGCGGCCAAAGTCATCAAACATTTGGTTGCCTCCGTGCCCCAGTTGGACCCTACCCGGGTCGACGATTTGATTGTGGGTTGTGCTGTTCCCGAAGCTGAGCAAGGGCTTCAAATTGGGCGCATTGTTTCTCTCCTGAGTTTGCCCGTCAATGTTCCGGGCTTCACCATCAACCGGTATTGTGGGTCAGGTTTGGAGGCCATCGTCATCGGCATGGCTAAAATCAAGGCAGGTATGGCGGATTGCATCATCGCAGGTGGTACTGAATCCATGTCGTTGGTGCCTACGGTAGGTTACAAAACAGCCTTGAACTATGACATTGCCATCTCACATCCAGAATGGTATTTCGGCATGGGTCAGACCGCGGAAGAGATTGCCAAGGACTACAAAATTTCCCGTGAAGAACAAGATCGTTTTGCCGTGGAATCCCACCGCAAGGCGGCTGCAGCCATTGACGGCGGTAAATTCAAGGATGAAATCGTGCCAGTGGAAGTCATGGAAAAACTCTATGAAGGCGGGAAAGTCCGGGAGAAGAAATTTGTTGTGGCTGAGGATGAAGGGGTGAGAAGGGACACAACGTTGGAAGGCTTAGGTAAATTGAAGCCTGTTTTTGCTGCCAATGGAAGCGTCACCGCGGGCAATTCATCCCAAACATCGGATGGAGCTGCATTTGTGGTCATCATGAGCGAAAGGATGGTTAAGGAACTGAACCTGACTCCTATTGCTAGGTTGGTGAGCTATGCCGCTGCCGGTGTAGACCCTCGCATCATGGGCATCGGTCCGATTGCGGCCATTCCGAAAGCACTTTCAATGGCGGGTATGAAACTCAAGGATATTGACTTGATCGAGTTGAACGAGGCCTTTGCCGTTCAATCTTTGGCGGTGATGCGCGATTTGGATATCGATCCTTCAGTGGTCAACGTCAACGGTGGCGCCATCGCATTGGGTCACCCCTTGGCCTGCTCGGGGACAAAATTGACGGTCCAACTCATGAATGAACTTCGTCGTCAAAACAAAAAGTACGGCATGGTTACGGCATGTGTGGGTGGTGGTCAAGGAGTGGCCGGCATTTACGAACGGTTGAATTAACATTTGGAACATCCAACATTGGTTTATTGATAGACAAGAAAAACATGGAAGCAACTCAAAATAACAAGGTATTGGCTGGTGGCGAATGGCTCTTGAAAACCCCAGAAGCGGCAAGCGTGTTCATCCCGGAAGATTGGACAGAAGAGCAGAAAATGATCGCACAGACTTGTTTGGATTTCATTCATACCGAAGTGCATACACGATTGGTCGAGATGGATTCAATGAAAAATCCAGACCTGATGCCCTCGCTTTTGCGCAAAGCGGCCGATTTGGGACTGTTGGGATTGGGCTTGCCGGAAGAATACGGTGGAATGGGATTGGACTTCCTCACCCAAATGTTGGTAACTGAAAAATTGGGCTCGGGCCACTCCTTTGCAGTTGGTTTTTCCGCACACACCGGAATTGGGACCCTTCCCACCTTGTATTACGGCACCGATGAACAAAAAAAGGAATATCTCCCCAAATTGGCTTCCGGCGAGTGGATGGCCTCCTATTGCTTGACCGAGCCAGGTTCTGGTTCTGATGCCTTGGGAGCCAAAACAACGGCTGTCTTGAGTGCTGATGGAAGTCATTACGTGCTCAATGGGCAAAAAATCTGGATCACCAACGGAGGATTCGCAGACCTCTTCACGGTGTTTGCCAAAATCGACGGAAAGCATTTCACCGGATTCCTGGTCCCAGCAAACAGTCCTGGAATCACAAGGGGGGAAGAAGAACATAAGATGGGCATCAAAGGCTCATCCACAAGGGCCATTTTCTTCCAAGACGTAAAGGTGCCCGCCAACATGGTGTTGGGAGAAATCGGAAAAGGCCACAAGATTGCCTTCAACATCCTCAACATCGGACGTATCAAATTGGCTGCAGCTACACTTGGTGGAGCAAAAGCTGCATCTTCCTTGTCGGTGAAGCATGCCAACGAGCGCCAGCAATTTGGAGTGCCCATTGCTTCGTTTGGTGCCATTCAACACAAGCTCGCCCAACAGGCTGTTTTGATTTGGGTGTGTGAATCGGCTACCTATCGAGCCTCCATGGACATCCAAAACAAAGAACATGAACTTCTTGCCAGTGGAAAGTCCTACAGCGACGCACTCCTCGGTGGAGCGGAAGAGTATGCCATCGAATGTGCCCTGCTGAAGGTGCTTGGTTCTGAAGTGGTCGATTACGTCGTGGATGAAGGAGTTCAAATTTTCGGCGGAATGGGATATTCGGCCGATATGCCCATGGACAGGGCGTACCGCGATGCCCGCATCAATCGAATCTTTGAAGGCACCAACGAAATCAATCGTCTGCTCGGAATCGACATGATTTTGAAAAGGGCGATGAAAGGGCAGTTGAATTTGCTTGGGGCCATTCAAGGCATCATGGCGGAATTGACCAGCATTCCCAACTTTGGCTCGGATGAGGATACCTCCGCGTTGGCCAATGCCACGAAGGCCATCGCCAATTTCAAAAAGGCTATCCTGATGGTGGCCGGCGGAGCTGTTCAAACCCTCATGGCCAAGTTGGAGACCGAACAGGAGATCATCATGAACCTCGCCGACATGGGCCTGCAAGTTTATGCTGCTGAAAGTGCTTTGCTGCGTGCCAAAAAGTTGATTGACCGGCATGGTGAAGCTGCTTGTTCCTTGCAAATCGACGTGGTGAACGTATACGTGAACGATGCGGCGGACATCATCAACAAGGCTGGAAAAGATGCCATCAATTCATTCGCTGAAGGCGATACCCAGCGCATGATGCTCATGGGCCTCAAACGTTTCACGAAGCAACAACCCTACAACGCCAAAGAGGGTCGCCGTCGAATTGCGGCCGCTTTGATTGCCAAAAACGAGTACTGCTTCTGATTTTCCTGCCCACAAAAAACCGCTCCATTTTCGTGGAGCGGTTTTTTTATGGTGTGAACGGATTTCATTGAAGGTCAGAAAACCGTCCTGAGCGAGAGGATGAAATTCCTTCCTGGTGCGCAGATTCCGGAACGCAAAGGGCGGTACCGTACGTCCAACAGGTTTTCTATGCCGGCGGAAATCCGCAAGGCCTCTGTGACCGTCACGGTCGATTTAAAGTTGAAGGTATACCAGCCGGGTGCGTAAGGGTTACCGTCTGGGTTGGTGGCATAGAGGGTTGGGTCAAGCTCATCGACAGGGAGGTCCTCGTTGGCCAAGCCGCCACTGTATAGGGCGTAGACCTGAATGCTGAAGCTGTTTGTGAGGTAGGTGAGTCTGGTGCTTCCGTACCACGGAGTCACATGGCGGAGATTTGCAACCGTTCCATCCGTTTGCGTTTCGTCCCCACTCATCCAGTTTGCTTGGGTCTGCAGATACAAATGGGGAGCAAGTTGCAGCTCTAGGCTACCTTCAGCTCCCCAAACGCGACCCGTACCTCCATTTTGAATGGCCTGTATCCTGCTCAAGGCTCCATCGTATACAAGGCTGTCTTCACCTCCCAAGTTGAAGTCACGCAACACCATGATATCGTTCAAAACGGTATGGTACAAGTTGGCCGAGACCTTCAACCGGTCCGCGATGGTTTTGGCAACGCCCACCTCGGCGCAAAGAGCACGTTCTGCATTCAGGTCAGGGTTGGGCACCACCACGTTGCCGGGTGAGGAATCAAACACTTTTCCGACATCGTCCACATTGGGTGCTCGGTATGCCGAAGAAAGGTTCACTTGTATCAGGAATGAGGGCGAAGGGCGAAAGGTAGCTCCCAAGGAGCCGGTCAAGGCGTTGTTGCGGTTTCGTGATTGTGTGAAAGGGATGGGGTAATAGGCAGTGTCAAAACGCGCATCCAAACCATTGATGCAGACCCGGAGCCCGGTATTCAGATTGATCTTGTCGGAAATAGCCCAGTTTTCATGCAGATATGCACCCGCGGAAAACCAGTCGGCTTGCGGATAGCGGGATGGTCCACCCGTAATTTGGCCGGTGGTCAAATCCAATATCTGCCCCGTGGATTGAACCTTGTTCAGGACAGCCTCCATGCCGTACTGAAAAATGTGACGGCTGCCCATGGACTTGATGAAATCTGCGTTGAATGACCATGCATCGACCTGTTCCTTCCTTGTGTTTTGCAAGGGTTCGTTGAATCCACGATCTACCCGGCTTTCACCGAATTTTTGATGGGCCAAATGGACCATCAGGCGGTCATACCCTTTGTTGGGTTGTTTGTGTTCGAGGCTAAGGTGATTCATCATCCAGATTTGTGGACCATAATCCCACCTTCCGTACCTTGGAAGGCCGCTCTGGGTCCGAAGATGTCGGTCATAACGGCCATAGTCGGAAGTTTCGGAATAGTGGAAATCGTACCTCAGTTCCAAGGAAGGGTGGAGCAATAGCTTCAGTTTTTGCATGAGGTTCATTTGCGAATAAGCCGAGGGCCGCTGTACCCTGGGATCGGGGTTGCTCACCACCACGTCCAAACTATCTTGGCGCACCACGTAAAAAGGCCTCAAGTAGCTTTGCGGCCCATGGGAGCCCATTTTCAAATCCTCGAACTCATTGGCGCTGATGCTGCTCAGCATGGCCCAACGTTTGCCTCCCATTTGCACGTCGAAGTGGCCTGTTTTTTCTTGGTTGGCAGTGGAATACCGAAACACCGCTTGACCGGATGGCTTCACCTGTCCGTCTTCCGAGTAATTCGGACTCAATGTTTTGAAGCTCATCACCGCCCCGATGGCATCACTGCCGTACATCACCGACGACGGGCCGAACAATACTTCGGTTTTGTCCATTGCAAAAGGATCCAAAGAAATTACATTTTGGATGTTTCCTGCCCTGAAAATTGCAGTGTTCATCCGTACGCCATCCACGGTGTACAGGAGTCGGTTGGTCCCAAAGCCCCTGATCATCGGGCTACCGCCGCCCTGTTGGCTTTTTTGGATGAACACTTTACCTGACAGGCCGAGGAGATCTGCCGCACTCTGGGGATTCTGCAACAGCACATCCCTTCTCGTTATGCTCTGAACGCTTTGGGAAAACCTAGAGGCGTCCTGATCCCACCTGCTGGCTGACATGACAACCGTTTCCAACTTGAAGGCTGTGGCAATCAACCCGACACGGAAGCCGGATTCTTCCAATTTGAAATAGCTGGTCTCCAACAATTGGTAACCCTCCGATGCGATGAAAATACGGGAGCTTCCTACCAATTGTGATAAGTCCGCATGGCCTTTTTCGTCTGTCAAAACAGGCTTTTTCGCATTTTCGGTGTATACGGAGGCTCCGGCTAAAGGCTGATCGGTGTCTTGGTCGTGGACAATCAAGGTTTGGGAAAACATGGCAACGGCCTGCATGCACAGCAGGAACGCCACCAAGAGTGATTTATTCATAAGATTGGGGTGTAAATACAGGAATACCACCCTGTATTTTCAGGATGGAATGTCTCAAATAAGCATTCGGGGCATGGTCATGCCATCCGGTGGGGGAGAGGGAGGGGTTTGGGATTCAGAGGCTACGGCAGTGCCTTTCAGCCTGATTACATGGGTTTTCTTGAGGGACAAATGTTGGTCGAAATCAGGCAAATCCGGTGTGATCAAAGTCTGAAAAAGCCTGCTGACCGATTCCTGTACATTTCGGCAGGTTTTGTCCTGTGCCATGCCACGGCCTACCATTTCCCGCAGGGTTTGATTCAATTCGGATTCTTCATGGTCGTGCCAACACCAAAATGACACGCTGTCGCCATGTTCAACCCGCTCTACCACATCGTACATTTCGCCGCGGTATTCAAATTCATCCTGATGTTCCCAGTACAAACGGTTTTTGGCCTCCGCATGGGAAAAGGTCAGCAACTGCAGGTCGGCTTTGTCTGCCCGTGCCCCCAATTGATGCTTGACTTCCTTGCGGATTTGGTGTTTCTGAAACCCGACCACCCAACAAGCCACCATGGAGGGTCCCAACAAGGACACACCCAAAAAGAGGACCCAAATGCGGCGAAGCATGGTTTTCATATCCGGATTGACATTCTAATTTAAGATTATTTGGCCAAGGCCTCCACCCGATGGCTCTCAATTCGGTTATTTGGTTGGGATCACGGCACATTTTCCTAATTTCAACGCTTGATTTCCGCACTGTTTCCGCATGCTTTTCAATTCAGGTCATTTTTTGTTGTACATGCCCATTGTCATCGGGTTGTACTTCTTATTTCCGCAGCGGTTCAGGTGGGCTTTTTTGCTGGCAGCCTCCTACTATTTCTACATGTGTTGGCGTTGGGAATACACCATTCTCATCGTTGCGTCCACCCTCACGGATTATGCGGTTGCCATCAAAATTGAGGACGCGGAAGGAGATGTTAAGAAAAGGCGTTGGATTTTGGTGAGCCTGCTGTTGAACCTTTCTCTCTTGTTCACTTTCAAGTATGCCAATTTTGCACTCGACACGGCCAATCACTTGATGGAGCTTGCCCATGTGGGGTATTCCTTCAAACTTCTTGAGATTGCCTTGCCAGTCGGCATTTCCTTTTACACGTTTCAGTCCTTGGCCTATACCATCGACGTGTACCGGGGTGAAACCAAAGCGGAAAGACACCTGGGTATTTTTGCCCTTTTTGTGGTTTTTTGGCCCCAATTGGTGGCGGGACCCATCGAGCGTTCCAAACACCTGTTGCCACAATTCCGGAAGCATTTCCGATTCGACCACGAAAGGACGGTGTATGCGATCAACAAAATCGCTTACGGATTTTTCAAGAAAGTGGTCGTGGCAGACCGTTTGGCGGTGTATGTCAACGAAGTGTATGGCCATGTGGATGATTATTCAGCCCTTCCCTTGGTGTTGGCCTCCGTGTTTTTTGCGTTCCAGATTTACTGCGACTTTTCGGGCTACACCGACATTGCCATCGGTTGTGCGGCCATCATGGGTTTTTCATTGATGGAGAATTTTGACAGGCCTTATTTGGCCTCTTCCATCACGTCTTTTTGGAGGCGTTGGCATATTTCCCTGAGCACTTGGTTCAAGGATTATGTCTACATCCCCTTGGGCGGCAACAGGACGGTCAAGTGGCGGTGGTATTACAATTTGTTCCTCACATTCTTGTTGAGTGGGATTTGGCACGGTGCGAATTGGACCTTCGTGGCCTGGGGGGCTTGGCATGGTGCTTTGTTGGTTGTGGAGCGGATTTCGGAGCAGGCCCGCCAGCGCTTTGTTTCTTGGGTGGGGCAGCGCGTTGGCCATGCCCTGGGTGTGGTCGCTACCTTTTCACTGGTAGTCGTGGGTTGGGTGTTCTTCCGAGCCGCCAATATGCAAGATGCCATGGTGGTGTTCGGCAAAATTTTCAGCCTGCAAATCGATTGGAATCTTTCCATGCTCATGGCTCAAAACGGCCCCTACAATTTTCTGATGAGCGTCTTGGCAATCGGCCTGTTGTTGCTTTCGTATTTCTTGCCCAAGGACCTGAAGTTCAAACGCAACTTTGCATTTGCCATCGCGCTCACGATTTTGATTCTCATCATGGGGAAAGGAGGTAACGGTGAATTCATATACTTCCAATTCTGAGGAAGCCAAAATGGAAAGAAGCATGGTCCGGCGTTTTTTACTGAGGTATGCGCTTCCCTTTTGCATCCTTTTTGCCGTGGCGGCTTTGACCTGGGATTGGTTGCTGCGTGAACAGGTGATTTTCCGGACAGAGACCCACGGTGCTGCCAAGTTGAATCGAATCATGGCCAAGCATCCCGGAGAGGTGGCCATTTTGGGCTCCTCCAGGGCCTTGGGTTCGTACATCCCCGACTCATTGTTCCCATCCGCCTACAACTACGGCATCAATGGCATCGGATACAGGGTCATGGATTTGTTTTTGGAAAAGGAACTCCAAAGCGGCAATACCGCCCCCATCTTGGTCAATTTCGACTACCAGATGTTTGTAGGGAGCGGGGGCGATCCCACCAACTACCTTCCTTTCACCTCCGACCCCCAAATTTGGCAGCTGATGGGGGATTTGGGTCTACAAGCACCTTTCTACCGCATTCCGGGTTTGAGATTTTACGGTGGTTTGGACGGGTATATGCGGGAGTTTTTGAATCAACGGATGCAGTTGACCAAATGGGTCACCAGAGGTGCGTCGATCGAAAAAAATGTTCTCCCCCAAGACCATTTCGAAAAATTGGTGAAACAACGATTGGATGAGCCTAGTGGATGGACCCCCGATTCGATTTTGATTGGGCGGTTCAGGCAACGAATTCAGCAGGGAAAAGATCGACAGTGGTACATCGTGGTGGCCCCTTACCATTGGAGTTATTATCAATCTTTCCATCCCGGACAGCTCGTCACCGCAAAGGCTTTTCTCCATGAATTGGATCAACTGCCACAAGTGAAAGTCATTGAAATCAATGGTGCAACTTGGCCCGACTCCTTGTTTGCAAACACCACCCACATCAATTTGGCGGGAGCACTTCGCTTCAACCGCGAACTTCGACCGCTCTTGAGCACAGATGACAGCACCCCTACACCTCCCGCTTGGCCTTTGTGATTCGGTGGGAAGGGTTATTTTTGTTTAATTCAAGCTCAGGATGCTTTCCAAATTCATCGAGGCCCTCGCAACCACCATCGACATCCAATCTTTTGTGGGTAGGATTCTCATGGCCGCAGTTCTTGGATTTGCATCAGCGGGAATCCTCTCGTTTCGGGCAAGCAGCAAACAGCATCACCGGATCTTGAAATCGTTCGCGGCAATCAGCATGACGATGGCCATGATGGTTGCCATTTTGGCCTCTTCCCACGCCCTTGCAATCGGCATGGTCGGAGCCATTTCTTTGGTTAGGTTCCGTTGGGTCACTCATGATCCCCTGTCAGTGGTTCTTCTTTTCATCGCCATGGCCATGGGTATGGCCGCCGGATTTGGTGTTTGGCCAGCCGGGCTACTGATGTTGGTTGCGGTAGGGATTGCCTTGATTTGGTTCCCAGCCTTCAAAAACCGGGAGATTTCTTTCCTTTCGGTGGGCGGAGACCCCCAAAATACCGCGATCGTGATACAGGAGGCCATGAAACTATACCCTCAATTGCGGGTGGCACAATTGGAATCCAGCCAATCCTTCGCTGCTTGGGATTGTCAGATTGCAGGTCTGGATGCGGGAGAAAGGTTAAAACTGTCCAACTACCTACAAACCAAACTGCCTCATGCCCAAATACGCCTAAGGCATGAAGAATAATCCATTGAATTTCAGGGCCTATGCTTTGTTGGCGCTGCTCACCGCCTCGGCATGGCTGTTGTGGACTTGGGGTGGTCATTGGGGACAAATTAATTTGCCTGAGGCGCAGGATTCGGATGGATTGTCAGGGTTCACCGAAGTTCGCATCAGGATACCCAAAAAAGGAATGTGGCGATTGCGACTGGCCCGTGAAATTGCCCTTGAAAAGGGGGTGCTGTTGGACATGGATAATCCGTGGATAGGCGCAAAGGTCATGGATGGGAGCAAGGAGATTCCAGCAAAAATCAGGCTCAAAGGAGATTGGACCGATCATTTGAGGGAAAACAAATGGAGTTTCAGGGTGGAAATCAAGGATACGGCTTCTGCTTTCGGCCTGCAAGTGTTTAACCTTCAACACCCGAAATCACGGGAGTACTTGGACGAGTGGTTGTTCCATGAAGTCCTCAGACTGGAAGATTTGCTCACCACACGGTATGATTTCGTAAGGTTGTACATCAATGGAAGCAATCTGGGAATCTACGCATTGGAGGAACATTTTGCAGACCAACTTGTGCAATCCAATCGGCGTATTCACGGCCCCCTGTTCAAATTTCAAGAAGAAGGGATGTGGGAAGCCCGTGTCAAGGCGCTCCAAGATTCATTTTTTCCTTACATGGATTTGCCACTGTACCCTTCGGCCCATGTGGAGGCCTTTGGCTTCAAGAAAGGGGTTCAGGATTCCATTTGGAACCGACAGCATCGGAATGGACAAATTTTGATGACTCGATACAAAGAGGGCAAGGCAAGTGCAGGACAACTTTTCGATGTTTCGAGGCTGGCAGCCGCTTATGCACTCATGGATGTTTTCGGCGCCTACCATGGCCTCATCTGGCACAATCGACGGTATTATTTTAATCCTGCCATCCAGAAATTGGAGATGGTGGTGTACGATGCCTATTCTGGGATGCCGGAGACGGATGTGGAAGCCCCTTTTTTGGGGTATGCACGAAATTCTAACACCCAAATTCAGAATGTGCCCGGATCTGATTTGGACTCCTACCTGTTTCGAGATGAAGGTTTCCTGCGGGCTTACTATGCATTCCTTTGGAAATTCAGTGATCCTGCGCAATTGCAAAATTGGGGGTGCAGTTTGGCCTCGGAAGTGCAAAAACGGGAGGATTATCTCAGGCAAGAGTTTTGGTCTTATCGGTTTGATTGGAAAAGGTTTGCGAACCGGGCCTCTCGCATTCGCCGCGTTTTGACTGATAGCCAGCTTGGCGAGTTGATGGTAGAAACAATAGAAGAAGATCTAGGAGCTCGGGATTATCGAATTCGGAACCGAAGCCCATTGGCCTACGATGTAGAAGGGTATATCTTGCAGGCCTACGACGGGGTGAATGCGCCGGACTCCTTGGAGTTGAGATTGGAAAAAGCTCCTCAAATAAAGGTTTTGGGGAGGTCTGATTCCAACAAGTAAAAATGACTCAATATTCGGGGAACCTGACACTGAAAACAGCACCGCCTGAGGGATGGTTTTGAGCTTGGATGGTTCCACCCAATCGATCCACGGCCCGTTTTGCCAAATACAATCCTAAGCCCATGCCGTCGGACTTGCCCGGACCCTTGAAAAAGGCCTCGAACAATCGGCCTTGATTTTCCTCCGGCAGACCAATGCCCAAATCGGAAATATCCAACATCAACATCTTGCCCTCTCGCTTCAAGTTGATTTGGATGCGAGGGTTGCCTCCCTGACTTTCTTTACTGGATTGGCATGCATTTTCCAAGACTGCCTCAAGGATGATTCTCAAAGGGGTGACCTCCACATTCACTGGTCCTTGGATCCAATCTTGGATTAAGATTTCCGGATGGTCGATGCCCGGCAATTCATGGAGGAAGGGTTGGATACCTTGGATGATGTCCACGATGTCAATCCTTTGGGGGATGACACCCTCTCGCTCCAATTCCCTTTGCCATCCCATTTTTCGGAGGAGACGGTCGGCCCGGTTTACTTGGTACTTCAACGAAGCCAAGGTTTCGGGGTCAAGAGCCGTCGTGTTGGATGAAATTGATTTTTTGAGATGCCCAAGCACTTCCAACAGCTCACCTTGGACCCTTTGTGAAAAATCTTGTGAGAATTGGTTCCTCAATTCAAGCTCCCGGATGGCATGGGAGAGGTCTTCGGTTTTTTGATTCACCCAAGCTTCCGCCTTCTCGGAACCCATCGCGGAGGATTTTTCCAAATGTGCCAAGTCCAACGACAGGGACTCAATTTCCTCTTCTCTCAGCCCGAGCACATATTTCAGGTCTTTGAGCTGATTATGTTTGCGAATACTCACCCCAATCAGGCCTGCCAATAGCATTACGGACAAGATGGACATCAGGATGATCATGGTCCCGCTGCGCCACCATACTTTCCCTGGATTGGGGTGGGTTTGCGTTCCCATTTTGGTTCCTTCCGATTGGTATTCTGCTGCCAACGCAGACCTGAGGCGGTCCTCCCTGATTTGGGTCAGGCTGTCCTGAATGGATTGGGACTTTTTCAAATACCGGTAGGCAGCCCTGAAATCTCCGGCCTTGGCATGCAGCCGATGAAGGTTCAAATTCGCCTCCAATGTCCATTTCAAGAGCCCCAGGGAGTCGGCCCATGCAAGTGCTGAATCTGCATACCGGATGGCATTCGGAAGGTCTTGTATTTGCTCATATCCTGCCGACAAGGACCGGTGAGACTGGGCTTGAATGAAATCATTCCTGAACTTCCGCGCTTGCGTCACGGTCCTCCTCAACAACTTCATCGCCGAGTCCACCTGACCGGCTTGAATCAACCAATTCCCACAGGCAGTCCAAACTTCTAGCCTTGCACTCGAAAGCGTATCCTTTTCGGCCAATTGCATAGCCTGTGAAGCCAAGGTGGCGGCCTCTGCCGAATCCCGAGAAAGGGTAGCCATTTGCGTTGCCGAGGCCAACATGCCCATCCGTTCTTCCCAACCCTGCAATTCTCCAAACAGGTCAGCAGCTTTCGCAAAACAGATTCTTGCGGAATCCAATTGGTTATGGACGGCATGCAGTTTCCCCTTGTCACCCCAAACCAGCGCTTCCATCCAAGGGTCCGACCCTTGAATCGCCGCTTTGAGGGCGAGGTCCAACTCAGACATAATTGCGGATGGCGGTTTCAACAGCTCTTGGTTCAATGCGGCACGGGTGCGGTGGTAATGACATTTCAAGCCCAAGGTGGAGTCCCCCCCTGTGTTTTGGGTCTGTTGGATCATGGCCAACGCGTTGGAAAACTCACCCCTCAAACCCAGGAGTTTGGCTTCCAATAGGGTGCATTTCAAAATCCAAGGTTGAAGGTGAAGTCGTTCGAAATCAGCTTTGGCCAATTTTAAGGCACTCTCCGCTCCACCCAAATCTGGTTTGGGAAGCCACAGCTTGGCCAAGGACTGAACGTAATGACAACGTGCCTCGATTTCTTCACGACCTACCTTTCTGCTCAACAAAAGGGCTTGTCCGGACCAAACCAATGACGAATCGGGAATCCTTTCCGCAACCTGCTCGGCCATGCCCACCAAGGATTGCATGTACAAGGTATCGGTCATGTTTCGGATTTTCTCCACGCGGCCACGCACCAATCCTGAGCCTTGGGCCCATGTCAGGTGAGCTATCATCATCAGCCAAAGGCAAGAAAAAATCCTTTTCAGGTTCATGGGAAGTTTCAGAGGTCGCCTCAAATTTAAATTCTGGAAAAGCCAATTCCTATTTCGGGATTCTCCGTCTAAAAAGTCTGAGCATCAGAAAAAAGCCCAAACAAGACAACAATCCCAAGGCCATCCCCACCAAGAATGAAGAATTCAGCCAGCTTGGGTTTCTAGGGGTGACGGCTTGCTTTTTCAGCCTTTGTTGTCCCCATTCAAGGTCGTATGTTGAAATCGGAGCAAGTGTGGTATCGCCGAGAGGGAGCAGCTCCACCTGCGTGATGCCCAATGGGTTGACTGTCACCAACAGAAAAGCATCGTCAGCGCAATCTCCTATTCCGTTTGCATAAAAGTGCCATCCTTTTGGACCTTGCATGTACAACGCAGGTATAGACCATTTCGCACCCACGTCTCCCGAAAACCAAAAAAGTGGCCTGTCACCAGTGATTTGCTCCATTGATTTCAAGATTTCCGTCCCGCTCTCCACGGGTATCCTATCCAATAAGGGGTCGTTGCACAAAGCGTCTGCACCATGGAATTCAGGGGCAAAGGAGGACCAAACCAATCTGTGGGAAAGGACAAAGACTTGTCGATATGTGGCTTGTTGGTCTTTGAGTTGAGTTTCTACCTGCTTCAGAAAGGCCACCACCGAGTCCGCATGGCCCCTCGCCCAGGGTTCAGAGTCCATCAACACAAACAGACATTCTTGGAACACCAAGGCCTGGCCGGATGGAGCAAAGGTGTTTCGAAACTGCCCATTCCCTTTCAGATCGTGGTTTCCTGGGGCATTGAAAACCGGCATGTTCAGGTCTTCAAGGCATTGGACAAGGGCACGCCGCTGCATACGTTGACTCCCGTCTCGAATCAGGTCCCCGGTGGTGAAGAGCGCTACCGAGGCGGTGGCGTTGAGTTTTGAGATACTGCCACAAAAGCTTGCTGACGGAAAAATGGAGCCCATGTTGTCGTGGGCCCCGTACAAATGCCCGCCCACCAGAAAACGCCAGGGTTGATTTGGGATGCTGTCGGAAAGGGAGAGACCATTGAAGGGCGAGACCATATCGGTTATGGGTTGTCCTTTCAAGAGGGTGGCCATCAGCAAATGGGCAACCATCAACCCGAGTTTGATTCCTACAATGCGCCAATTATGTCTTTCCATGTCGTTTAAAGTTAATGCAAATGGCCGTTGAATTGCTTGTGGCCCATAATATTTTCAATTTTTCAGGATACCCACATACCTGTAGAAATCTCCTTGAAAATTGCTGATTGGGATATCTTAACTTGCCCGGAAGTTTATTGAATCCATGAGTCAGATGCTATCAAAATCCGAAATGTCGACACTTTGTACCCAAGTGCGGCGGGATATCCTGCGGATGGTGCATGCCGTTCAGTCCGGACATCCGGGCGGTTCTATGGGATGCACCGAATTCTTTGTCCATCTGTATTTCAACCACCTTCGGCATGATCCCAAGGCGTGGACCATGGATGGGAAAGGCTCCGATTTGTTTTTTCTCTCCAACGGTCACATTTCTCCGGTTTGGTACAGCGTGTTGGCGAGGTCAGGGTATTTCCCTGTCAAGGAATTGGCAACTTTCCGAAAACTGAACACGAGACTTCAAGGTCATCCTACTACCCACGAAGGGCTCCCGGGTGTTCGGATAGCATCGGGTTCTTTGGGTCAAGGGATGAGTGTGGCCATCGGTGCAGCGCTTAGCAAAAAGCTTAACGGAGACGACCGGTTGGTTTACAGCCTCCATGGTGATGGTGAATTGCAGGAGGGACAAATTTGGGAGGCAATGTTGTTTGCCCAACACCACAAGGTTGACAATTTGATTTCCGTGGTGGACCGCAACAGCCAACAAATCGACGGCAATACGGAAAACATCATCGGTCTCGGCGATCTACGTCCCAAATTTGAGGCCTTCGGATGGCAAGTACACCAAATGGATGGTCATGATTTGGACGATATTGACCGTGTTATGACCCGGGCACGTGAGCAGGCTGGCAAGGGCAAACCCCAAATCATCATCATGATAACCGACATGGGTCGCGGGGTTGATTTCATGCAAGGCACCCACGAATGGCATGGCAAAGCCCCCAACGATGCCCAATTTGAAAAGGCCTTGGCTCAACTTCCCCTCACTTCCTTCGGAGACTATTAATTCAAATCGATGAAAACCTATCCCTCTACCGGTCAAAAAGATACCCGTTCTGGATTTGGTCAAGGACTTCTTGAGCTAGGCCGGGAAAATCCTGAAGTGGTCGCTTTGTGTGCAGACCTCACGGGCTCCTTGAAGATGGATGCCTTTGCAGCGGAATTTCCCGATCGTTTCTTTCAGGCGGGCATTTCCGAAGCGAACATGATTGGTGTTGCTGCCGGGCTCACCATTGGAGGCAAGGTGCCTTTCACCGGTACTTTTGCCAATTTCAGTACTGCCCGTGTTTATGACCAGGTGCGCCAAAGTGTGGCATACAGTGACAAGAATGTCAAAATTTGTGCTTCCCACGCAGGCCTTACGCTAGGTGAGGACGGAGCCACCCACCAAAGTCTGGAGGACATCGGCATGATGCGGATGCTCCCAGGTATGACGGTGGTGGTTCCTTGTGATTACAATCAGACCCGTCTCGCCACCATGGCAGTAGGGCGGATGCATGGCCCGGTCTATTTGAGATTCGGTAGACCGAAATGGGATATTTTCACACCCGCCGAAGATCCTACGTTTCAAATTGGTAAGGCACAGGTTTTGACCGAAGGTTCGGATGTGACCATCATCGCTTGCGGTCACATGGTGTGGCTTTCGCTCAAAGCCGCTGAATTACTGGCCAATGAAGGAATTTCAGCCGAAGTGATCAACATGCACACCATCAAGCCGCTCGATCATGAGGCAGTACTCAAGTCAGCTGGTAAAACCAAATGTGTGGTTACTGCCGAGGAGCATAATCGTCTGGGTGGTTTGGGTGAAGCGGTCGCTCAGGCCTTGGCTCTTCATCTTCCCACGCCGCAGGAGTTTGTGGCTGTCAATGATACGTTTGGTGAAAGCGGGGACCCCATGGAGTTGCTGACTAAATACGGAATCGATACTCCAGACATCGTGAAGGCCGCCAAAAAAGCAATCGGAAGGAAGTAATATTACCCCTTTATCCTATGGAATGGCCGTTCTGGCAATGTGGGCTGCTATTCATTCAAAAAGAAAACCCCGAATCATCAATCCGGGGTTTTCTTTTTGTTTTAATTAAGGTCAGCGGTTGTCCTGTTGACCCGATGCCAAAGGGTACACGAAAGGCTTTTCGCCTCGTTGTTCTTCGGAATATGTTTTGATTTTGGGGTTCTGCATGCGCTCCAACAACACTTCTGTGCTGTCGTCAATCTTGTTGGTGGCGGGTCCGGAATTGAAACCGAAATAGAACATCAGCAGGATGAGCGGCACCATGACGAGGACTTCGCGGGTGTCGAGGTCTTTCAAAGCTTGGTTCTCAGGTTTGTCAAGCTCACCGAACATGACCCTGCGGAACATCCATAGCAAGTAGACTGCGGCCACGATCACACCCGAAGCAGCCAACACAGCCCAAACACCGGAAACTACACCGGAGTCGAATGCACCCATCAAGACCATGAACTCACCGATAAATCCATTCAAGCCGGGCAGACCAACTGATGCCAACATGGTGATGACGAAAAACATCGTGAAAATAGGGACTTGGCGGGCCAAGCCTTGGAAGTCAGCAATATAGCGTGTGTGGCGGCGGTCATAAATCATGCCGACCAAAAGGAACAATCCGCCGGTCGTGATGCCGTGGTTCACCATCTGGATGATTGCACCATCCAAAGCTTCTTGGGTGAAGGAGAAAATGCCCAACACAATGAATCCCAAGTGGGAAACGGACGAGTAGGCCACAAGTCTTTTCACATCATCCTGCACCATGGCTGCCATGCCACCATAAATGATGCCTACCACCGCCAGGAAACACATTACGGGCGCGAAATCAACCGCAGCTTCAGGGAAGAATGGAAGGCAAAACCTTACCAGTCCGTAGGTTCCCATTTTGAGCAACACACCGGCCAGAATCACCGAACCTGCGGTAGGAGCTTGCGTGTGTGCATCAGGAAGCCAAGTATGCAATGGGAACAATGGAACCTTGATTGCGAAGGCAACCGTGAATGCCAAAAACAGCCACATTTGGGCGCCACCGGCCACCGGAGCGTTCAATATGGCGTGGTAATCCGTGGTGAAGGTAATGCTTTGCGCCAATGCAGGATACAGGTCATTGGCAACCGGAGCAGCATGCAGGCCCAACCAAATGATGGCCACCAACATGAGAAGAGAGCCAACCAAGGTGTAGAGGAAAAACTTCACGGAGGCATAAATTCGCTCTTTTCCACCCCAAATACCTATCAAGAAGTACATCGGAATGAGCACCATCTCGAAGAAAATGTAAAACAACACTAGGTCAAGGGCGAGGAAAAACCCAATCACACCCACTTCCAAAATCAACAAAAGCGCGTAATAAGGTTTCTCGAGCTTGTCCACCGAACCCCAGCTGAAGTAAATCGTGAGAGGGAACAGGAAGGTGGTCAGCATCACCAAATAAATCGAAATGCCATCCACTCCGGTCATGAATTTCATGTCCCAACCAGGAATTTGAAACCACCAATCGCCCAAAGAGAACAGGACAAAATTATGAAAGTTCGGCCCCGGCTTGTTGCCCATGAGGTCGGCGGTGGCCAACCCAGCATTCTGGAGGTAGTAGATGTAAACGAAAATGGAAAGCGCAAAGGGAATCAATGACGCGAGTAGCGCCATCACCTTGGCTTGCTTATTGCCCATGAAAAGGACGAGTGGAACCCCGATCAAAGGGGCTGCAATCATCAAATTCATCAACAGATTCGCTGTTTCAGAAGACATATCGAATTATTTGAAAATCGAGGCAGCAAGTTAGGAAAGGAATCGGAATAAGTGAAATATGATGTCCTAGGATTTGGGCTCTATTTCCACAAAAAAAGGCTTCTGACCCCTAAAAAAGTTTTCTTGTGCTTCATTCCCGCACATAAACCCTGCGTACCCGTTGGGAAATTCCGGTAAGAATCTCGTAAGGGATGGTAGTGCACCAACGTGCCAAATCAGCCACCGAAATAATCGCCTCACCCTGCTTCCCGATCAAGGTCACTTCGTCACCGGCCTGAACCTCTGCAATGTCCGTCACATCCAACATGAGCATGTCCATGCATACCCTGCCCACCACGGGCGCCTTGACCCCCCGGACCAAAAAGTGACCCACCCCGTTGCTCAAACTTCGCCTGATGCCGTCGGCATAGCCCACTGGAATGGTTGCGACCCGGCTTGGGCGATTCAAAACCGTGCTGCAGCCGTACCCGATTGGAGTTCCTGCTGGATAATCGTGGATTTGGGTCACGACCGTGTGCAGGGAACCGATTTCTTTGAGCCCAAGCCTGTCCTCCTCCAACGGCGACACCCCGTAGAGACCAATCCCCAGGCGGACCATCTCAAAGCAATTCTCAGGAAAACGCAATATGCCAGCTGTATTCAAAAGGTGGCGCATGGTGTTGGATTCAGGTCCCAGCCCGAGATGGCCCACGAATTGCTCGAATAGTTTGATTTGATCCCGTGTAAAGGTGTCCAAAGATGGTTCGTCGGCCGCACTCAGATGTGAAAACACCGACACGACCGTCACTTCCGGATGTTGCTGCAGGTATTCTTTGAGGCCATCCAATTCCGCTTCCCCGAACCCCAAACGATGCATCCCGGTGTCCAATTTCAGGTGTACGCGTATTTCTTCCGCTCCCAAGGACCGGCCCATCCGCACGTAGGTGCGCAAGAAATCCAAACTATAAATTTCAGGCTCAAGACCGAAACGATACAACTGCTCGATGCTTTCCGTGTCGGCGTTCATCACCATTATGGGCGTATGAATGCCCCTTGTACGAAGCAAAATCCCCTCTGAAGTGTAGGCAACGGCCAAATAATCTGCTCCAAGGTTGGCAAGTTCCTGCGCGATTTCCCATGTGCCGGCACCGTATGAGAAGGCCTTCACCATGCACATCATCTTCGTATGGCTGGGCAAATGGCTCCTGAAACATTGGAAGTTGTGGGCAAGGTGGTTGAGGTTTACCTTGGACCACGTCGAGACGGCCCTCCTGCTCAAAAATGGGAGAATCCGCTCCAATGCGAACTTCCTTGCCCCCTTGATGAGGACGGTACAGGACTTGAACCTGTCGTAGTCGAATGCGGACAGAAATGACCCCGTATCCATCCAAGCTTTCACGCCCTCTGATGATTGTGCCAAGTTTGAAAAAACAGGGCCTATCAGGAAAATTTGGTCTTTTCTGAATCGCTTGAGCAGATCATCCAGAATTTCTCGCTGGAATTTCTCTTGGTCTCGGCCCAGATGTTCCAAATCAGACAAAATGAGTGCCTTGCCTTTGTGGGATTGGTCTGCTTCCAAGAGGCCGAGTGCATTTCGCAAAGAGGCCTTGTCCGCGTTGTAGGCATCGTTGATGATGCTGATTTCGGGATTGTCGCTGATGAGCTCGGTGCGCATGCTCACAGGGTAAAGCTGTATGAGCTCGCGTTGGATGGCGTCCCATTCCATTCCAAGTTGCCTTGCCACCATGATTACCAACAGTACGTTTTCCACTGCGGCCTCTCCGGTGAAAGGGAATCGGAGTTGAAGGGCAGACGAGCCATTTTCTGACAAGGTCAAAACGCTTTCAGAGGCTATTTGCTTGACGTCAAGCAACCTCAAGCCGGCTTTTTCAGACCGGCCAGCCGTGAAAACTTCCACCCCTAAGCCCAAGGCACCCGCGTGGACCATGGGATTGTCGGCGCTCAGGAAAATCCGCTGGCATTTTTTGAACAAGCTCAACTTTTCATTGAGCTTTTGGGTTTCAGATTCAAATCCCTCCGAGTGGGCATCGCCAAAATGGGTCATGATGCCCCAATCGGGTTGAATCATGGCTTCAATTTTTGCCATTTCGCCCGGCAACGATATGCCTGCTTCGAGCAAGGCCAATTCATGGTCCTTCCTGAGCTCCAAAATCGAAACGGGCACCCCGATTTGACTGTTGAATGAAGCAGGGCTTTTCCCAATCCGGAAAGCAGGCACAAGCACAGAGGAAAGCCACTCTTTGACGACCGTTTTACCATTGCTGCCCGTGATGGCCAAAACGGGATAGGGTAAAGTTTGACGGTACGCACCTGCCATCTGCTGCAGTGCCAACAATGGGTCTTCGCTTTGCCAAACGACCGCGGGTCCTGGAACGACCTCTGGGTGATGCAATAAAAAATGCCGAACACCTTTGGCATAGGCGTCGGAAACAAACGCATGGCCATCCCGATGTTGTCCTTTCAGCGCAACAAACAGAGTGGAGGGAGCGTCTGGCAGTCTACGCGAATCGAATGCAATTTCATTGAAACCATCTGACGGGATGTCTTGCCTGACGAGGTGAATACCTGGTCCGGAGGCCTCAAGGAATTCGATTCGAAACCGTTTGAGATTCATTATGCGAAGTTAGGCAATCCTAGGCCCACTGCCCAAAGAACCTTCTGGTTGGGATTTGGCAAAGTCGGACAGTTTCTGGAGCAGTTGTGCGGCATCTCCGTCCACGTACGCAGCAGGAATGGCAATGGGAGTTTGGAATCGTTTCAAATTCGCTTGGAGGAACCTTTTCACCATGTTGCCTTGTCGGTCGATGGTATCGAATGGGTCTTTAAGGTGGGCGAGCAAATATGTGCTCCCGGCGTGTCTCACGGCCGAATAGCCATCGATGTTGTTCCAAGGTGCAAAGCCCCTGTTGAAAATGGAAACATCCCAGTGAAGTCCATCAGAATCCGCTTTGAGCACGGGCGGCGCTTGTCTAAGGCGGAGCAGGAAATATATCATCACATATCCGCTTAAGGTGCTGCCCAAAAAGGAAATGACCGACACGGCAATACGCAATTGTGCCATCATCACCAGCTCAACCCGAAGCAGGATGGTGGCGCTCATGAGCAAGGTCACGGTGAAAAAGAAAACCATCAAGCGGAGACGGCTTTTTTTGACGGGAAATTCCAAAGGCTCCATGGTAGGCCAAATCTACGCCTTGGAAATCAAACCTGCCTTGGTTAAGTCCTTGAAACTCGATTCAGGGAGCCACGAATTTGTATCCGACCCCTTTGACCGTCTGGATAAGGTCATCGCCGATTTTGGCCCTCAAACGACGGATATGTACGTCGATGGTGCGGTCCACCACAATCACGTCTCTGCCCCAAATTGCCTCAAAAATCCGATCCCGGGTCACGACCTTATTGGGGTTTGAGGCCAAAAGAAACAACAATTCAAATTCCTTTCTGGGAAGCTTGACCTCTTCGCCCGACACGATCACGGCATATTTCTCGCGGTCAATCACCACGCCGTTCAAGACAATGGATTCGGCAACCTGTTTGGGGCCACGCCTTTGAAGGGTATCGATTCGTTGGAGCAGTGCGCGCAATTTCACTGGCTTGGTCACATAATCGTCTGCTCCGGCTTCGAATCCTGCCACCTCACTGTATTCTTCTCCTCGCGCGGTCAAAATGATGATGATGCTGTCTTCAAACCTGGCATCGTTTCGGAGATTACGGCACACCTCAATCCCATCCATTTTGGGCATCATGATATCCAGCAAAATGATGTCCGGGATCACAGAACGTGCAGCCTTCAGGGTTGCTTCGCCGTCAGAAGCCAGAAAAACCTCGAAACCCTCCTTTTGAAATGTGTATTCAAGGAGCTCCAGGATATCCTTTTCGTCGTCTGCAATCAAAATGCGCTTTTGCTCCATGTCCCCTTGAATGATAGCCAAATCTGCCCTTGTCTTTTAAGGTGAATATGTAGAACATGTTACGTTTTTGTTAATCCTATATATGTAATTGAAAGTCAGCGCCTTGAAAAAATAATTTCCAACACTTGAGATTTGAAAAGTTGTAAACGAAGTCTGGTTGTATGCCTTGATTCCATTTTGCGACAACTTCGATTTGTTGGAATTTGGGTATTTTGGCTCCATGAGCACCAAACGAATATTCTCGGTCTTATTATTTTTGATGGTCACCATTTCGGCCTGCACACAAGTGCCGATAACCGGTCGCAAGCAGTTTAAATTGCTGCCCAATTCAACCTTGAACGCAATGGCTTCCACTCAATACCGGGAGTTCTTGCGTACCCACAGGCTGAGCAACGATGCCGTCCAATCCGACATGGTCAAACGCGTGGGCACCAAAATCCAACGTGCAGTGACTAATTATTTCCGTGTGAAGAAGCAATTGAAATACATTGCAGGATACAATTGGGAATTCAATTTGGTCGATGATCCCACGGTGAATGCATGGTGTATGCCGGGTGGAAAAGTGGTGGTCTACACGGGACTGTTGCCGGTTTCACTCAACGAAGATGGCTTGGCCGTGGTAATGGGGCACGAAATTGCCCATGCGATTGCGAACCATGGCAATGAACGCATGAGTCAAGGCTTAGCAGCACAGGCGGGTGGATTGGCATTGAGCGTGGCCTTGTCCAGTCGACCGGCCGAGACCCAGAATCTTTTCCTTCAAGCCTACGGAGTCGGGACCCAACTGGGTGCTCTTCTTCCGTTTTCTCGTCTGCACGAATCCGAGGCCGATGAGCTGGGATTGATTTTCATGGCCATGGCGGGCTACAATCCTGAAGAGGCAATTCCATTTTGGCAGCGAATGGACCGTGCAAGTTCGGGAGCAGAACCACTCGAGTTTTTGAGTACCCACCCAGCGCATGGCACCCGCATCAACAAATTAAAAGCCGTGATTCCCAAGGCCAAGGAATACGCCAAAAATTATCCTTTGAAGTAGGTCGGTTGGCTGAGCATGGGAAGGTTTGCCAATTGTTGGAATTCTACTGCTTTCATCCACGGGATTCTTCCCAAGAGGGGTGCCTGAGCCCTATCGAGGATGATATTTTCGGAGGCTGGTTGGTCACCCTCGTTCAAAACGATACCTGCCACGGGAATGTTCCTTGATTTCAAGGCTTCCAAAGAGAGCAGGCTGTGGTTGATGCTTCCCAAATAGGTTTGAACGACCAAAATGGCAGGAATTCCCCATTTGGCTACCATGTCAGCATAGAGCAAGTCGTCCCGCAGTGGCACCAATAAACCTCCGGCTCCCTCAATGATGAGGTTGGAGCCTTGATGGAAGGGGATGGCCAATTTGGATTCCTCAATGCGGACTTGTTCGGCGGCTGCAGATAGGTGCGGGGATGCCGGAAGTTGAAGTCGATATGCTTCAGGTATGACCCTTTCTGGAGTGAGTTGGGCCATCCTGCAAACCGCTTGTGTATCGGTGGGATCCTCCAATCCTGACTGCACTGGTTTCCAATATTTGGCTTTCAGGTGGTGGCATAGCCATGCAGAGGCAACGGTCTTACCGACGCCGGTACCGATACCCGTCACGAATAATGCTTGACTCTTCAAGGAGGAATCAGTGTAGGAAGAACCGCAACTGTTTATTGCTGCTGCCGCTGAGGTAAAAGGTGTAAACCAAAGATGGGTTCACATCGACATCCAAGGTGGTCACCAAGCTTCCGTTTCCATCGCGCACCTCGAAGGTGCGTAGGCCGGGCGCTACCGCTTGGAACGGGGACTCTCCCGCAAAGGCTACGCCGGCAAAGTTGGCTGCACCGTCAGAAGTGCTCAATTCAGCGGAGGTTACAGGTGCGCTCAAATTCAAAAATCTAATCATGGCATTTGCCGTGTCGATTGCAGGTAATAGGTCGTTGTATTTGACTAGAATCTTGGTTCCGAAACTGTCTGCGAAGCAGATGGTTGCTTTGGCATCCCGGTCAAACACAACCGACCTGGGCTGCATGATGGTGTCCCGAGATTGATTTGCAAAGGGTTGGCGGCTCAGGGAGAAGAATAATTTCCCGTTTCCAAAACTGTCAGGAATACCGGCGGCTTCCATATCGGCATAACCGACCATTGGGAAGTTGCGGTGGTAGTAAAAATCCTCGATTACCAAATCCCGGGAATTGTAGTAATCAATGCCCACATCGAAGGTATCGGTATTGACGGCACCCAACAAGTGCACATAACTCCGTCCACGGTCGGGCTTCACCACATCTTCTTCTTTTTTGCATCCCAAAGACAAGAGCGTGAAGGCCAAAGCCATGAGTAAGATTCGATTCATTGTGTCAAATGCGTTAGACAGGATTTCAAGTGCAAAAATTACGGAAATTATCTCGAAAATCAACCATCCGCTCACTTGATGGCAGTAGAGCTGGAATCGGAGCCGGTGAGTTTTTCTATCAATTGTTCGGCCGTCATCCCCAAAGAGTTCAGCTCAAATCGTGCTGAAGATGCCATTTTGTGATCAGGGTATTGTTCTAGGAACTCTTTGTAGTAACGTTCGGCGTTTTCAAGATCCTGAAGGGAGTTGTTGTAGTGGTAAGCGATGAAAAAAAGACTATTGGCAGCTGTCTCATGTGAGGGGTATTTCTCGTAGTCGCGTTTGAACAATTCAATGGCCTTGGGGTAGTCTTGAAGGTCGTTGGAATACAATTCGCCTGCCTTGAACAGGAAGCCGGGGGTCTCCGGTGCTTCGGGATAAAGGTCTGCGAATGCCTGATAGGCCTCACCCAATGCCATTAGTCTTTCCTTCCCTTTCGCCAAGTCTTTGGCACCAAGGTGACGGATGGAATCCACTTCCAATTCAAGCGTCGAAATCACCTCCAAATCTTTTTTAGAACTGATTTTCTTGCAGGTGCATACCCCACAAACCAAAATCAGGAAAAAAGGCAAAACGTAACGTTTATCCATAGGCAATCACCTGTATCTCTGCTGAATGTGGCAAATAAAAGGAATCTCGACCACCTTCGGTAGCTAAAGAGGCAGGATCCCAGAAGTGGGCCATTTCATCAGATTGGCAGAATCCTGTTTTTCAACGATTGCACGGCAGATTGTTTTTCTCTGGCCTGCGAAGCAATCGTGCTGCATTGAAGTTTGGCTCTGGCAAATCTATCTTTCCGTGCTTCCCAAGACCGGATAGCCAGAACCTTTCGAGGAGGGTGCTCGGTGATTTCGTTGAGCCAAACCGTGTTTTCTTCGACTTGCGTCTCCAAATCGCGGATGCATGCCATCCACCGTCCAAACCAATCCTGGAAATCGTTTTCTATTCTTCTAGCCTGTTTGGTCCATGCACTGTCTGAGCGGGCCAATTTGGCTGCATAATTGGCTGTGTCGTTCAAAGATTCCTTGTAAGACCGAAAGGAAGTCTCGGCGGAGCGTGTTTGGGTTTTTAAAATTTGGTTCTCTCCCCGCCAAGATTCGTTCAGCAGGCGCATGGATTGCAATTCCGCGGATGCAATTCTGGAGTCACACCCCCAAGACAGGATGCAAGTCCAACCGATGACCCAAAAAGTAAGCGACCGCATGATGCAAGTTAGTACTGCATGGTGATGTAGACCACTTTTTGAGGTTTATCTAGTTTGAATTTGGCCTCAGAAAAGGAGGGAGGGGAGAGGAATGGTTTGGCGTCGTTGGAAAAGCAATACCCTTCTTTGGGCAGACCCAGCCACGTGTAATCCATCCCACCGCTTTTGTTTTCATCGTGCAATCCTGCAACGGCATAGGTTCCGAACGGTACGTTTTCAAAACGAACTTCCACGACGGATGAATTTTTGAGGTCTGCCTGTCGCGTGATCCATCTCATGTCCAAATCCGGGAAGTTTAGTTCTTTGTTATAAAGACTCAACTCCACCCTGCCCGAAGAATTTCGGAAGGCGGTGACCTTGCAAATGATGGTACCTTGGTTGGATTGCCCGCAAACATCCTGGACGGAAAAGCTCATCAGCAAAAACAGCAAAAGGAGGAGTTTAGGAGTCCTATTGCAGAAAGGATTGGAGAATGCCATGATGCAGTGAATCGAAATGAAGTTAGCTCAAAACCTGATTAACCATCTTCAAGTTACGGAAAATTCATCAAAGACGGAGAAGGCTTTTTTTGTCGAGCTTGGTGGTATCGCCCACGAAAACCCATGACACTCCCGTGCAGTGCTTTTGCAAAACGTA